>R22__coassemble_142_pt1 | contig 54414 bp, 48 predicted proteins | sample R22__metabat2_low_PE_006 | metagenome-assembled genome bin R22
CATTTTTTGATTTTTTTTAAAAAAATGCACTTTTGTTTGGTCCGAAAGAAATAATTCCCTATCTTTGTGGCGATAAAGTATAGTTTAAGCAATTATCAGCGCTAATAATAATTTATAACTAACATAAAATGAAAAAGTTATTTTTACTCTGTGGTCTTTCTCTCTTGGCTTTGATGGCCAAGGCAGGAGATTTTTCTCTCAAGGTTGACAATATCACCTTGGAACCTGGTGGCTATGGTTATGTTACTATAACCTCTACAGGCGATTTGTCTGATTACTGTGCTTTTCAATTAGACTTCATTTGCCCCGAAGGTTTGTTCATTCCTTCTTTCGAATTGGATGGTGAAAAGTATTTCGGTGTTTACGATGAAGATGCGGATGAATTCTATGATGCATTCGTTATCAATGGCACAGATGATGGTATCTATTATTACGATAGAATGAAGAAAGAATACCGCCATCAGATGGAAACAAACGTTCTCGAAGGTGGCCAACGCGGTAGAGTTGTCGTCTATTCTGGTCAAAACAAAAAGTTCAATCCAAAAAAGACTCTTGAATTGCAGATTTTAGTTCAAGCCACTGAGAATGCAAAAGGCACTTATGCCGTAACAGTCGAAAATCCCAAATTTGCTACTGATGGAAGTAGTTCCGAAGTTGCGTCTGGGTTTTGTCCTGAGGTGGAAGCTGGAACTGTTACCGTTGGAACAAGTGAGACCACTATCACCTACGAATTAAAGGCTAAGTATGGCACTTTGATTCTCCCGTTTGCTGCAGAACTTCCTTCAGGCTTGACGGCTTACACTTGCTCTGAGCTTGACGGCAATGAGCTGAAGCTTGATGAAGCAGAAACTCTTGCCGCAAATACTCCTTATATCATGGGCGGTACTTCGGGTACTTACACATTCACTGGCACACCTGTAAACGATGAGAATTCCTACACCGTTGGTCTTCTCACTGGCGTTCTTGTGGAAACAAAGGCACCTGCCGACAGTTATGTACTCCAGAAGAATTCCGACGTGCTTGGATTCTACAAGGTTACCGCAGGAAAGAATCCTAGTGTTAAGGCATACCGCTGCTATTTGAATGCCAAGGCTTCCTCGGCTCTCGTGATCCGCTTCGGAGGTACTACCGAAATCAGCGATATCCAGTTCGAAGAGAACGATGCCATGTATGACATCCTGGGACGCAAGGTCGAGGGTACTCTGCAGAAGGGCTTCTACATTGTCAATGGCAAGAAGGTGTTTGTAAAGTGATTGTCTAACGAATAATAATTATCATCAGATATGAAAACATACATCAAGCCCGAACTGTTTATTAAGGATATTCAGGTTATGCAAATGCTCGCCCTTTCCACTTTTGAGGATGAGGCAGATGCAAATGGCGAGGTCCTGACCAAAGGCCGTCGCGGCGTATGGGGCAACCTCTGGGAAGAAGCAGAAGAGGAGGAGTAATCCTTCATCACTCTTCAAGTATTCATAATTCAAAGTGCAGGGAGGCAGCGCCTTCCTGCACTTTTTTTGTGGCTTTTTCTGTGCCATTGTCTATGGCAAAGTGAAACTATGATGCAGCTTTTTTGTGTGATTATGTGCAATAATCCCCGATAATGCCATTCCTTTTCTTGTTTTGAGCCTTGAAACACAATTTTTGAGCCTTGAAACGGAATTTCCAATGTTTTGGAATTGAAACTTGATACAATGAGAATCAAAACCGAAGCATTGGAAATTCCGTATCATAGTTCATTTTTCTTTTTACATCAATCATTTTTCCCGTAATTGTCTTTGTTTTCCAGTTATCGGCAATAATTATGGGGAAAAAGTCCATTTCTACCGATATCTGATGTACAGACGGCCTGTTCATTTGAACAATGGCCGTACTGGATTGTACATGCCGACAGCGAAAGTATTGACTATTTTGTTCTCAAACAGTCCGATAATGCCAATTGTGGGTAGATCTCCATTCTCATAGGTACATTCCTGCAGATAATCACACTTTTTTGTTAAAAGTGGTTGCTTTTTTGGCGATGTGCGTTAGATGACGTATCTTTGCAAACTATAATTGCTGATTTTCAACGTATGAACATGAGAAGACACCTTTTAGTGCTGGCCGCATTGCTCCTTTTGGTGGGGAGTGCTGCGTGGGCCGATACTGTGTACTATATCTATCTTACCGACGGAACGGTAGAGGCATTCCCCGAGAAATATGTCCGTGTGGCACCTGCCGTTGACGATGCCGGCACGCTCACTCTGCAACTCACGCGCGGCAAGCAGACTTGGTCGGTGGGGGAGTATGTTAAGTGGAGCACCGAAGGTCCTGATTTTCCAGAGTTTATCTCCTTCAAGTTCAATAATAAGTTCAACCCCCATTTGCATCAGGATGTCGAGGCGGTTTTGGATGGATCGTCAACCATCTCGCTTACCCTCAACGCTATCGGCAAACGTCTCACGCCCAGTTTCCAACTTTCCGACAAGGCAGGTGTTGTGTATGTGGATAAAGTGGAGCAGAAGAGCAAAGTGACGCGTCATCGTTTCGATCACGACATCGTCTACACTGTCACCTATCCCGGCTATGTGATGCTGACTGTGGATCCCGAGACCAGCGGTTTTATCCGCGTGCCCTTTGGACGCGAGTATACCGTGCATACCGAATGGCTTACCGACAATGGCAATAACGTTCCCCGCATTGACATCGATATCGATGGCGGTCAGACTGTCACGAGCAAGGACTACTACTTGCATGCCCAGTTCCGCATCAACGGCAATGGCGTGTATGAAGACATGGTGGACAGCGTGTGGATAAAGGGACGTGGCAACTCATCGTGGGGATGGCCCAAGAAACCCTATCGTCTGAAGTTCGACAGCAAGGTGAAACCCTTCGGCCTCACCAAGGGAAAGAGTTGGGTCCTTCTCTCCAACTACCAGACGGGCTCGATGTATTCCAACCCCATTGCCATGAAGATCGGGCAGATGGCCGGCGCAGCCTCTGCCAACCACATCGTGCCTGTTGAACTCTACGTCAATGGCAGTTACAGTGGCAGTTATCAGTTCACCGAGAAGGTGGGCATCAGCAACAATTCCGTCGATATCGACGAGCGCAACGGCTATCTGATAGAACTTGACAGTTATTTCGACGAGCCTTATCGTTTCCGCTCCAGTAATTATAACCTTCCGGTGAACATCAAGTCACCCGACCTTGATGAACTGTATGCGGATAACAGGTACGACCTCTACTCCCACTACGACAGTATCTGCAACGATTTCGAAGCGTTCGAGGAGGCCGTCTTCTACAAGGATGCCGACATTGAGGAACGTCTTGATGTGGATGCCTGTGCCCGCTTCCTCCTGGCCAACGACTTGGTCTGCAATCAGGAGACAAGCCATCCCAAGAGTACCTTCCTGTACAAGGAGGACATCTCTTCTGCCAACTCCAAGGTGGTTTTCGGTCCCCTCTGGGATTTTGACTGGGCCTACGGCTATGAGGCTTCCCACAACTACTGCCGTGGTTCATCGACCGAAAGTATGATCCGCTATTTCGGTGGTTCGGATGGTACGGGTGCCTACTTCTTCAACGACCTCATGGCTTTGGGCATCATCAAGAAGTATTATTATAAGGTATGGACCGACTTCATCGAGTCCGATTGTGTGGCTGAACTACAGGAGTTCGTGCAGGACTACTACAACTTTGCTCATGTCTCCATGGAGCACAATGCCTCCATGTGGAGCGATGGCCGCAGTTATGACTCTGCCATCAGCATCACCCAGAACTGGCTTGCCAAGCGAGCCGAACATATCTACAGTAACCTTACGAAGTATGACATCAGCGATATGGATGGCGACTTGCAGGGCGATGTGAACGGCGATCAGGAGATTACCGTGACAGATGCTGCCTTGACATTCGACTATGTCATGGGTAATGCTACCGGCGATTTTGATGTCGCTCATGCCGACCTCAACTACGACGATCAGGTGAACATCACCGATGTGGTGCTCATCGTCCGTAAGGTTCTGTCTGGCGCCAGCCAGGCATCACCTTACCGTTTCCGCACTCCTTCTGCCGACAGTCGTCTGGCGGCAACCCCCTTCGAAGTGGGTTTGGGCGAGAGCATCAGCCTGCCTGTAGCCCTTGTTCCTATGGAGGATGACGAGGCTCTCACTGATGCGTTGCCCGTCGGCTACCGTGCTCTGCAACTCGATGTGGTGCTTCCCGCAGGCCTCACGCTCGTCAGCATACAGCCATCCGATGAACTTGTTGGCTTGTCGTTGTCAACTTCTGTGCTCAACGATCATACCACTCGCATCGTGGCTGTGCCCAACAGTGATGCCACGTTTGGTTCGGATGCCCGTCTGTTCACCCTTACACTTCGTGCAGAGGGTGTTGTCGCTGCCGACAAGCGGTTCGTATCCTTCTCCAATGGACATCTGACGTCTGCCGACGGAGAGGAAATGCGTCTCTGCTCGCGTTCGGTACGCTTCGACCAGACTACTGGCATTGATGTGCGGAAATCAGAAACCCTGCTTGTCGAGGGTGGTGAACGTCTTGTCATCACCGCAGTGGATGTACAGACGGTAGAAGTGTTTGGCACGGACGGCCGTCTTGTTCAGTCTGTTGTTGTCGAGCCTGGCAGAAATGAGTATGCCCTTCCTGCCGGTGTCTATGTGGTGGCTGGGCAGAAAGTGATAATCCGATAAGAACCCATTCCTATGCTAACGATGAAACGTCATATTCTTCCCCTTCTTTTGACTGTTCTTCTTTGTGGCATGTCCTTGCATGCTGAAGAGTCGTTCCGCCTGACCGGTTTTGCTGCCTGGCAGGGCGAATGTGATACACTTGCTGTGACTATCAACAATGCCACCGAAGTTACTGCTTTCCAGGCTGATCTGTCTCTGCCTGAAGGCATCCTCTTTAACAAGGTGGTGCTGAATGCCGACCGTGCGGCTGCCGACCATGTGGTCAGCGCCACTCAACAGGCCGACGGCAGCCTTCGTCTGGGTTGCTGGTCTCCCACCAACAGCGTTTTCCGTGGTGAAACAGGCCCTATGGTCTACATCCTTGTGACAGTCGATACGAAGATGCTCTCCGGTATGTACGAAGCGGTTCTCTTCAATGGTATCATCACACGTGCTGGCGGACGTACCGTCACCCCCAAGGAAACCAAGGCCCGATTGTATATCGGCGACTATACAGTGCCTGCTGTCGACTATTCCTCGCCGGTGAATGTTCGTGAACAACCCGCTGCCACAGCCTACAAGATCCGCAATGTGTCTGCCGACAAGCTCATGTGTCTGAACACAGCCAAGAGCACAGCTACCGTTGAGGTTGCCGACGACAGTGATCCCGACCAGACTTTCTATCTTGAGCCCGATTTCAATACGGGAGAGGGGTACTACCAGTTACGCAATGCGAAAGGCCGTTACCTCACCTTGCAGGGCAGTTGGTGGGAAATGAAACTTGTTGTTTCTGACACCCCTTCCACCGATGCTTCCTTCTACCTCGACGAGGGTTCTGACCTGAAGTTCTCCTTCGTATATGACTACTATTGGCTTTGTGCGCGTGGCGGCTCAGCGGGCTCGGCACTCTTCCTGGATTGGAACCAGAGTCTTTCCGATTGGCAGTTCTATACCATTGCCGTTGACCATACCGACTATCTCCAATCCCTTATCGAACGGGCATCGGAGTGGACAGGCAAGACGAAGGGTAACCGCGACCGTGACCTGCGTCGTGCCATCCACAATGCACAGATCGTCATTGATGGCTGCGACTCCGCTCATGTCAACAGTACTATAGAGACTCTTGTCAGTGCGGTTTGGGATGCGCGTGCTGCCTATAAGGAGGGCGACACCTCCAAGGCCGATAACATTTGGGGCGAGGCAGAACACATGCTGGAGGGCGACTACGTAGTAGCCTATGTGGACGCTGCAAAGAAACCGCATTACCTCACTATTGAGGGCGGCGAGGTTCATCTGACCGATGCATTCAGTACCTTCCATGTCACCGATGGCAATACCGTGGGTGGTGATGGCTCCACTGAGCCCTATGCCCCCTATGCCTCTTTCATGGAGAGCAATGGTTACTTCCTTTCGAATCCGGCCGAACAGAATCCCAAAGAGGAGTCCCGTTACACCATCAGCACCCAGGCCGTAAATGGCGGCTGCGGTGTTCAACGTCGCACATGGGAGTCGCAGGTGTTCTTCTACAATCCCTTGACCGATCTATACGCCATCCGTCTCACCAATTCTACCGGCACCTCCTGGGGTCCTGACTTCTACGCGTATGTCGATCCTTCCAGCCTACAGGTTTCGGCTGCCGCTCGTTCGCTCGACGAGGCATTGCGTTCCTGGACTATCCTGCGTCGCGACCGTGCTGTTTCCCGCTTCCTCACTACTTCTGGTACCTGTGGATCCAATGCCAAGTGGAGTTTTGATGCTTCCTCGGGCACCCTTTATATCAGTGGATCGGGTCGCATGACGAACTATACGACCTCCGAGTCTGTGCCCTGGAGCCTCTATGCCGACATGATAACCACCGTGGTGGTAGGCGGCACCATTGAGCGCTTTGGCAATCGTTGCTTCAACGGCTGTACAAATCTGCATACCCTTGTTCTGGCCACCTCCGTCAAGCCGACACCTGGCAGCTACTCCTTCCGCGATGTGCCCACTGGTTTGGTGGTGAAGGTTCCTTCTCTTGAAACCTTCGCAGGCTGGGGAAGCGGTGATGAATATCTTAGCGGTTGTGTGCTGACGACTCTTCTCGACTTGCCTGCCACCTATACCTATGCAGCAGCCATCATCAAGGTTGGGGCTACCATGGGAAACTACGGCATCACCACTCCAGACCTGAAACTCCAGAAGACTGTCGGTGAGTATACTATCGAAACCTCGGCATCCATCACCATCAACGGCAGCACCAGCAGCTTCACGGCTGTCTACGACTATGCCATTGTTCCTGCTACAGTCATTGCCCGTCCACGCGAATATAGCCGCAACTATGGAGCCAAGAACCCCACGTTCTATGTTACCTATGAAGGCTTCATGGGCTCTGAGGGCACCACAGTCCTTACTTCAAAGGCTACATGTACTTGCGATGCTACCCCGACGAGTCCTGTGGGTGAGTATGTCGTCCGTTGCAGTGGTGCTGAGGCTCAGAACTATGTCTTTGTCTACGAGACTTCCACGATGACCATCAAGCCTGTACGTCTGCGTGTGAAGCCTGACAATGTGAAGCGCTACTATGGCGAACCCAATCCCTCCTTTACACTCACCTGGACGGGATTCGTCAACGATGAAGACGAGACCGTACTCACCGAACAACCTGTGCTGTCGGTCACTGCAGACGAAACTTCCAATGTCGGTACCTATCCCATCACTTTGACTGGTGGCAGTGCCCAGAATTATACCATTACCTGCAGTGACGGCACGCTCACCGTTGTGGCTGTACCTCAGACCATTTCTTGGGAACAGTCATCAGCCACCGTCCTTGTCGGTAGTTCGCTGACTCTCACGGCCACCTCCTCTTTGGGATTCGAGGTCGAGTACACGGTATCACCTGCGAATGTGGCAACGCTGTCTGGCAATATCTTGACGTTTGATGTCGAGGGAGAGGTGACGGTTACTGCGAAACAGCCCGGTGATACCAACCACGCTGCAGCAGAACCCGTCTCAAAGACTTTCCGCATCGTCTCTACGGGTATTGACGACATACCATCCGATGTCTCCGACGATTGCCTCTACGACCTTCAGGGACGTCGTATCCTTGATCCGCAGAAGGGCATCTACATTCAAAGAGGAAAGAAGTCGCTGCGCACTGAATGACAGTCAAGCCAAGTAACCATATCATAAAAGAAGGCAGTCGGTTTCGGCTGCCTTCATTTATATTGTTTGATGACCCTGTTGCGTTAGTCGGTCATAAATATTATTTAGTAGTCTTTGCCTTATAATAGATGACATTGCTGTTCTTCTTAGTAAGGATGCGGCGTGCTGTGGCTTGCACCTCAGTGGCTGTGACAGCACGATAGTCGGCAATCTCTTTTTCGGGTGTGGTGTCGAGAAGCGTGAGCTGAGCCAGGCTGATGGCGGTATTCAGATAACTGATTTGTCCGAACACACGCTCCGACTCGTAGCGGTTGCGTACTTTGTCCAATTCAGCCTCGCTGGCCGGTATCTGTTTGAGTTGTTCCAGTTGTTCCCAAACCGCTGCTTCGGCATCATGCAGTGACACCCCAGGGTTCAGACGTCCGATGACATGCAGCAGTCCGGGGTCGATGCTGCCGCTGATGTAGGCATCGATGCTGTTGAAGAGTTTCTGCTGCTTTACCAGTCGTTGGTTGAGACGGCTGCTGTGTCCGTTTGAAAGCAGGTCGGTAATCACATCACAGGCGTAGAAGTCTGCCGAGTCACGTCCACCCATGTGGAAGGCCATCACAAGCATATCCATGGGAACATCGCGTACTACTGTCTTGCGCCGCTGCCGTTGCTGCACAGGTTCGACGGGGAGGGGAGGGCAGGAGATATCGGTCGGATTCTGGAGGACTCCGAAGTATTTCTCTGTCAGTGCCACCGCCTCGTCAAACGACAGCGCACCGGTGACGGCGAGCACAGCATTGGACGGCCGATACCATCTCTGGTAGAAATCTCGTAAGGTCTCTGGTGTGGCTCGCTCAATGTGTTCGGGCGTAATGCCTATCGTTGGCCAACGATAGGGATGAACGCGGAAGGCCAGTGCGCGGATAAGATGTTGGATGTCGCCGTATGGCCGACCGAGGTCACGCTGCTTGAACTCTTCTATCACCACCTGCTTTTGGACTTGTACGCTGCGCTCATCGAGGGTGATGCCCGCCATGCGGTCTGCCTCGAGCATGAACGCCGTTTCGCTGTTGACACTGGGAACGGTGATGTAGAACGAGGTGAAATCGTTGTTTGTGAAAGCGTTATCCTCACCACTGGCCATTTGTACCCGCGTGTCATAGTCTGGGATTCGTGGAGTGCCCTCAAACATCAGGTGTTCGAGCAGATGAGCCCATCCTGTATGTTCCGGGTTCTCGTTGCGCGCTCCTACGTTGTAGAGCACGTCGAGGGCGGTCATCTGTGTGTCGGGCGACTGCGTATGTACCATGCGCAGGCCGTTGGCGAGGGTGTGATAGCCTATCTTCATTGTGCGGCTGGGGCTTCGATTTCGGTGATGTGCAGGATTCTCACATCCTCCAGGGGACGCTTGTCGCTGTTCACGGCTCGTTTCTCAATCTTTGTGAGCACCTCATCGCCCTCGATAACCTCACCGAACACGGTGTAGAGACCATCAAGGCTGGCTTCACCGCCGCGTGTCTTGTAGTCCTGCTTCTGTTCCTTGCTGTAGGCAAAGGGTTTGCGGTCGGCCATGATTTCATCGGTCTTGGCCTTGATCTCCTCCTTCACCTCCCAGATACCGCGTTTGTTGTCGTTCTTCTTCATTTCCTTGAGCTGGGCCTGATAGACGGGTTGCTTGGTGATGGAGTCGAAGACCAGCTCACGCCGTTTCTTGTTCAGGTTGGTTTCCGCATTGGCCAGTCGCGTGTCGCTCTGCTTGTAGCCGGTGACGATGTAGAATTGTCCGCCCGACGACTCGTAGAGTGGTTTATATGATGCCATCGCAATGGCGCCGCGGTGGTTGTAGTGTTTCTCGGGCATGAGTTCGGGCTCGAGCGTGTAGTCCACGTCGCCAGTGCCGAGTTTGGTTTCGCGTGTGGCAGTCTTCGAGGCTGGATCACCGGCTTGGATGAGTGAACCATTGATGATACGGTAGAAGGTTTGTCCGTCATAGTACCCCTTGCGGGCCAGTTTCACGAAGTTGTGGCGGTGACGTGGCGTATCGCGGTAGAGATGGAGCACGATGTTGCCTTCGCTGGTTTCGATACGTACATATTGGTCGGCATCGACGGGGATGGTGTCCGTGTCGATTTCTTGAACAGGAGCTGTACTCTTGCCGGTGCCTCCGCAGGCTGTGAGCGTCAGGAGCGTCAACAGTGCGATGCCCGTAAACAGATGCATGTTCTTCTTCATGGGAAACATCTTTGAATAATTTCTACAAAGGAACAACTTTTTTTGTGAATCACCACAGAATCCCTTCTTTTTTTATCTCTTCTATCGCAAAAGCCCTTCCTACATTCAACCGTGTGCATGATGATATGGAAAGAAAAAGCAATCGAATTCTTGGAGTAAAATACCTCAATGTATGGAATTTCCTGTCCGTCCTGGATGAACAAAACTTTTTTGAAAACAATGCCTCGTTTGTTTGTTTGTTCTCAGATAAAGCCTTAAATTTGCACACTGAACAAAGAATTTTGCAATTTACTATATAAATATAATAAGTACACGCGTATGAAACCTACATTGTTTGTGTTGGCCGCCGGTATGGGCAGCCGTTATGGTGGTTTGAAACAACTTGATGGACTGGGCCCCAGCGGCGAGACCATCATGGATTATTCTATCTTCGATGCCATCCGTGCCGGATTCGGCAAGATCGTGTTTGTGATCCGCAAGGACTTCGAGCAGGACTTCCGCGACAAGGTGCTCAGCAAGTACGAGGGCCATATCCCTACCGAACTGGTTTTCCAGGCTATGACCGATCTTCCTGAGGGATTCACCTGTCCCGCAGAGCGTGCCAAACCTTGGGGTACCAACCACGCCGTGCTCATGGGTAAGGATGTCATCAATGAGCCATTCTGTGTCATCAATGCCGATGACTTCTACGGCCGTGACGCCTTTGCCGTGATGGGCGCTCATCTCGCTGCTCTTCCCGAGGGAAGCCAGAACGACTATTCCATGGTGGGCTTCCGTGTTGCCAACACCTTGAGCGAGAATGGTGCTGTTGCCCGTGGCGTCTGCAGCAAGGATGCCGACGAGAATCTGACCACCGTAGTGGAGCGTACCGAGATCATGCGTGTCAATGGTCCTGTATGCTACAAGGATGAGCAGGGCGAATGGGTGGCCATCGAGGACAACACCCCCGTTTCGATGAATATGTGGGGCTTCACTCCCGACTACTTCAAGTACAGCGAGGAGAGTTTCGTTAAGTTCCTCGAGGCGAATATCACCAAGCCCAAGGCAGAGTTCTTCATTCCGTTGGTCGTCAACGAACTCATCACCACAGGCCGTGCCAACGTCAAGGTTCTCGACACTACAGCCGTATGGTTCGGTGTCACCTATGCAGCCGATCGTCAGGATACGGTCGACAAGATTCAGGCACTTGTTGATGCCGGTGAATATCCTGCCAAGTTGTTCTGATGCAAGCCATCGACTTCATTGTTAAGGAATGCGTAGCAGCAAGTGCCACCGCTGTGCGGTTGGTACTTGCTGCTCCTGCTTCTTTGGAGAATCTGGATATCCGTCCGGGGCAGTTCGTTGAGGTGCGCATCGATGACACTCCGGGCGTGTTGCTCCGCCGCCCCATTTCCATTCATGACCTTGATGCCTCTGCTGGTCTCCTCGTGCTGCTTGTTCAGCGTGTGGGAGCTGGCACCCAATGGCTTTGCAGCCGGCGTGAGGGTGATCGAGTCAATCTTGTGCTGCCTCTCGGAAATGGCTTTGATGTCGCTGCCTCCGGCTCTCGTCCTCTCCTCATCGGTGGAGGTGTCGGCGTGGCTCCGCTGCTGCTGCTCGGCAAGTCACTCGTCTCGCGAGGCGTCGAGCCAACCTTTCTATTAGGAGCCCGAACCGAACGCGACCTGCTCTGCCTCGACGATTTCCGCCAGACTGCCCGTACGTTCGTCTGCACCGAGGATGGTGGGCTGGGGGAGAAAGGCTTTGTCACCCAGCATTCTGTCTTGACCCAGGAGACCTTCAGCTACATGTATGTCTGTGGTCCCAAACCCATGATGCAGGCTGTGGCCCGTGTGGCCCGTACACAAGGCGTTGCCTGCGACGTCTCACTCGAGAACCGTATGGCTTGTGGTCTTGGCGCCTGCCTTTGTTGTGTTGAGGATACTGTAGAGGGCAATGTCTGCGTCTGCAAGCAAGGTCCTGTCTTCTCCATCGATCGACTTAAATGGTAATTGTCCTATGGATACAACCGTCAGAATAGGCAACCTCGTATTGCGGAACCCCGTGCTCACCGCTTCTGGTACTTTCGGCTATGGCACTGAGTACGCCGATTTCGTTGATTTCTCCCGATTGGGAGGTATCATCGTCAAGGGTACTACCCTTCATCCTCGTGAGGGCAATCCCTATCCCCGTATGGCAGAAACCCCTTTGGGTATGCTCAATGCCGTGGGATTGCAGAACAAGGGCGTGGATTACTTCATCGAACATATCTGGCCAACTATCAGCAGCCTTGACACGAACGTTATCGTCAATGTCTCTGGCTCATGTATTGATGATTATGTGGAGGTGGCACGTCGTCTCGATGCCCTTGAGGGAATTCCTGCCATTGAACTCAACATCTCCTGCCCAAATGTCCGTCAGGGTGGCATGGCTTTCGGCGTGACTCCCGAGGGGGCCGCTTCGGTGGTTCGTGCTGTGCGTCAGGCCTATAGCCGTACGCTCATCGTCAAGCTCTCGCCCAATGTCACGGACATCGTCTCTATCGCCCGTGCTGTGGAGGCTGAAGGTGCCGACAGTGTTTCGCTCATCAACACCCTCTTGGGTATGGCTGTCGATGCTGAGCGTCGTCGTCCGGTGCTTTCTACAGTTACTGGAGGGCTTAGCGGTCCTGCTGTCAAGCCCGTGGCTCTGCGCATGGTATGGCAGGTGTCGCATGCTGTTTCTATTCCTGTTATCGGTTTGGGAGGCATTTGCACTGCCATCGATGCGATAGAGTTCCTTTTGGCTGGCGCCAAGGCCGTTGAGGTGGGCACTGCCAACTTCATCGATCCTTCTGCCTCACAACATGTGGCCGAAGGTATTGAGGATTACATGCAGCGTCACGGTATGCAGACGATAGATGAGATAACAATGGTAGAATAAAAAAAGCAACCTCATTTGAGGTTGCCTCTGAGTTGCGGAGGAAGGATTCGAACCGACGACCTTTGGGTTATGAGCCCAACGAGCTACCACTGCTCCACTCCGCGATTTTGCGAGTGCAAAGTTATGGCAACTTTTCCGAAGTTGCAAATAAACCGAGAGATATTTTACGTTAATTAACAAAAAAGCCTTTCGCGATGAAGGATAGAACCCGAAAACAACTCTTGGAATCCGCGCGATACCTGTTCATCCATCAGGGGTATGAAGGTACCACGATGAGTGCTGTGGCCGAGGGAGCAAAGAAGGGGCGTCGAACACTCTACTACTACTTCCCCAATAAGCGTATCTTGCTCCGTGCGGTGGTTGAGGAGGAACTCAACCGTATTCTCACAGTCCTTCAGGCAATCGTCGAAAAGGACATTCCTGCCGATCGTAAGATCATGGAGTTTGTCATCAGCCGTCTCAACAATGTGCGTCACTCCATATTCCGCAATGGTTCGCTGCGTTCCGACTTCATGCGTTACATGCGTACCATCGAAAGTATTCGTAACCGTTGTGAGAAACGCGAGATTCGTTTCATCGAGCAGATTCTCATTCAGGGCATCCGTGAGGGAACGTTCCATGTGGATAATGTCCACTTCATGGCAACCATCATCCACTTCACCGCCAAGGGCCTTGAGAGTCCCTATGTGCGCGGCGAATTGGGGGGAGACGAAAACTCCCAACTTCTTGAACGCACCGCCAGCAAGATTATCTTTGGTGCCTTGAAGTAATACTCCCCTTAGTCTCTTTTCTATTTGGCCCAACCACTTGATTATTTGATCATTCTGACTTCATTTGCCCATTCCTATGACCGTACTATACGAAGACAACCATATCATCATCGTCAACAAGGCTGTTGGCGAGATTGTTCAAGGTGACAAGACAGGCGATGAGCCCCTCAGCACCACCGTTGCCGCCTATCTGAAAGAAAAATACAACAAACCCGGCGATGCTTTTATCGGTGTCGTACATCGTCTCGACCGTCCAACCAGTGGCATTGTGGTGTTTGCCAAGACCAGCAAGGCATTGGAACGTCTTAACGATATGTTCCGCAACGGACAGGTCCACAAGACCTACTGGGCCATTGTCAAGAACCGTCCCCCTATGGAGGAGGGCACCCTTACGCATTGGCTCATCCGCAACGAGAAGCAGAACAAGTCGTATGCCTATGACCGCGAGCGTGCCGGCAGCAAGGTCGCCATCCTCGACTATCGTCTTCTCTGCAGTCTCACCAACTACCATCTGGTGGAGGTGGACCTGAAGACCGGCCGTCATCACCAGATTCGCTGTCAGTTGGCCAAGGTGGGTTGTCCCATCAAGGGTGACCTGAAGTACGGTTTCGACCGTAGCAACCCCGACGGCAGCATCTGTCTCCATGCCCGTCGTGTACAGTTCGTCCACCCTGTCTCCAAAATCCTCGTCGACGTCACTGCCCCCGTCCCCGACAACACCCTTTGGCGTGCTGCTGCAACAGCCTGCGGCGATTCAACGATGGAATAATACTGCTCCCCAGAGGGTGGTTTAGTTTCATTAGTCACAGGAGAGTTTTCCTGTGACTTTTTTTGAATATAGTGTCTCCGCCACTTATTTCTACATTTTTACAGTTAATTTCTTCTCATCTTTTTTCGCATTTTTTTACACATTTCCAGATTTTCTTCGTAACTTTGCATAGCAAAATGGCAACCGATGTATGACACATACTTGTCTTTTGCGTCATTTGATGTGTAACAACCTAAGAATGTGTGTTTTATTATATTCTTGGGGAGCTAGAGAAATATCTTGATTCAAACGAACAATTCGTCGTACAACACATTTATATAAAATTCGGTTCGCTGTTTGCAACCACTAGTAACGTCGCCTCGCGACTTGTAACCGCAGCTTTTCTGCTTCTACCCCTCTTTTATGAATACAACCATAGATAAATCCCTCTCCCCTGACGAGCAGGGTTGGAGTACTGTCATCAAGCCCAAGACTGGTCTTTTTGAAATTGACCTAAAGGAACTCTGGCGCTATCGCGATCTCATCTCGCTTTTCATCAAGCGCAACATCATCACGCAGTATAAGCAGACCATTCTTGGTCCTGCTTGGTTTGTTGTGCAGCCTGCCCTCACGGTCATCATGTATATGATCGTGTTTGGCGGCATTGCCGGCATCCCCACCGATGGGGTACCCCGTCCTTTGTTCTACCTTGCAGGAACCTGTATGTGGCAATATTTTGCCGATTGTTTGAACAAGACATCCAATACATTTGTTGACAATGCAGGCATCTTCGGAAAGGTCTATTTCCCTCGTTTGGTAGTGCCTATTTCCAATGTCCTTTCCAATCTGGTCCGTTTCGCCATCCAATTGGGTTTCTTCATTGTCATTTATATCATTTACGCACTTCTTGGTCAGACTACTGCCCACCTCAATTGGTTCGTGCTGCTGTTCCCCGTCTTATTGATGATGCAAGCTGGTTTGGCGTTGGGCTTTGGCATTATCTTCTCGTCGCTGACAACCAAGTACCGCGACTTGCAGGTCTTGCTTTCCTTCCTGGTTCAGTTGTGGATGTATGCGACTCCAATCGTCTATCCGCTCTCGCAGACTGGTAGTATGAAGTTCCTCGGTGTACCCGTCCATACATTCATGTGCCTTAACCCTGTCACTCCCATTATTGAGACATTCAAGTATGGTACGATGAGTTGTGGTGCCTTTGTCGGTTGGCGCTGGCTCATATACAGTTTCGTCTTCATGCTCATTGTCCTCTTTTTGGGCGTTCTCATCTTCAACAAGGTGCAGAAATCGTTCATGGATACTGTGTGAGCTGAATAAGCTCACGATACTGAAGAGAAATTTTCGGCAATTCACCACAACTCCAACTAATAGCAGTTTTGTTTGCGTATGACTCAAGGTGAGTATATGGACATATACCGAATTGTTGGAGCTGCGTTGGAGGTGTACAATACACTTATTATCTTCGCATCACACACTCCCTTCGTGGTCTATTACTCAAATTTGGAGAAAGAATCATGAGATGTGAAAGATATGTGTTCGATGAGGAGACTGATCATTTTGTGCTGTTGACACAGGATAACTATAAAGAATTCGTTGAGTGAGTTCAGAATCGCAGTGATTATCGCATGATTTTTGCATATTTGTGGTAATTTCTCTTCAGTTTCCAGTAACATTATCGTTCTGATTATGGAAGAAAAACAACTTACCGTTACAAGTCCGCTTTTGCCAGATCTTGACGAGTACAACGAACTTCTTCGTGACATATGGTCGCGTAAGTGGATTACCAACAACGGTGAATACCATTGTCGTTTGGAGAATGCATTGTGCGAATATCTTCAGGTACCCTACATCAGCCTTTTCACCAATGGCACTCTGCCTTTGATAACGGCCTTACAGGCACTGAATATCCGTCATGGCGAAGTCATCACTACACCGTTCAGTTTTGTCGCAACCACTCATAGTATTTGGTGGAACGGTCTCACTCCTGTCTTCGTGGATATTGATTCCTCCAACTGCGGCATGGACCCCGACCGCATCGAGGCCGCCATTACCCCACGAACTGTTGCCATCATGCCGGTGCATTGCTACGGCAAACCTTGCGACACCCAACGCATACAGCAGATCGCCGACCGTCATGGTCTCAAAGTCATCTATGATGCTGCTCACGCCTTCGGAGAGTTTGTTGACGGAGCATCCTTACTCTGCGCCGGAGATATCTCCACATTGAGTTTCCATGCTACCAAGGTTTTCAACACTGTTGAAGGTGGCGCCCTCATCTGCCATACAGCCGAGATGAAACAGCGTGTGGACTATCTCAAGAACTTTGGTTTTGAGGACGAAGTCACGGTCGTCGGACCTGGTATCAACAGCAAGATGGACGAGATGCGTGCTGCTTATGGCCTTCTCAACCTTCGTCAGGTAGATACTGCCATTGAGGCTCGTCATCAAGTTGCCCTCCAGTATCGGGCCGCTTTGCGTGATGTCCCAGGCATTCGTTTCTTCGACGACATGCCCGGCGTCCGTCACAACTACAGTTACTTCCCCGTCTTCGTCAATGCGGCAGAGTATGGCATGACACGCGACGCTCTCTACGACCTGCTCAAGAGCCACAACATCCTTGGCCGTCGTTACTTCTATCCCCTCATCAGCACCTTTGGCCCCTACAGCGACCTCCCTTCGGCCCGCCCGGAGAACCTTCCTGTCGCTACACGTTTAGCCAACGAGGTCATTTGTCTACCCATGCACCACGCCCTCGGCCCCGATGACGTGCAACGGGTCATTGATGTGATCATTGAGAGGAAATGATATATATATGGGGCAATAGTGATTGCTACTAATTCTTGTTAATACAATCTATCACTGATCCTTTTTTCCCTGATATTGATGAATAGACGTCATATTTAGAGAAAAGACTATATTAATTTGCAAAAAAACAGCAAGTAACGCCTTGCCATTTGTTATCTGTCATCGCTTCATATTATGAGTACCGCAATAGAATTCAATCATGTTTCCAAACAATATCGTTTGGGATTAGTAACCACACGTACCCTTGGCGCAGACCTCAATCGTTGGTGGGCGATGAATGTTCGTCATCAGGAAGATCCTTACCTGAAGATAGGCAGTGTCAACGACCGTAGCACCAAGGCTGACAGCGAATTTGTCTGGGCTCTACGCGACATAGACTTTAAGGTCGAACAAGGTGATGTTGTTGGCATCATCGGCAAGAACGGTGCTGGCAAGAGTACCCTTTTGAAACTTCTCAGCAAGGTCACCGGCCCCACTACTGGTACCATCCGTGCTCGTGGACGCATCGGTTCCCTTCTCGAGGTCGGTACAGGCTTCCATCCCGAGATGACTGGCCGCGAGAACATCTTCATGAATGGAGCCATCCTCGGCATGTCCAAGGCCGAGATTGCTTCTAAATTGGACGAAATTGTAGATTTCAGCGGCTGTGAACGTTACATCGACACTCCTACGAAACGCTATTCAAGCGGAATGACCGTTCGCTTGGGATTTGCCATAGCTGCTTTCCTCGAGCCAGAAATCCTGGTAGTGGATGAGGTCCTCGCTGTAGGTGATGCAGAGTTTCAGAAGAAAGCGATAGGAAAGATGAAGGATGTTTCTTCGGGTGAAGGGCGAACGGTCCTTTTTGTCAGTCACAACATGGGCTCAGTACGTAACCTTTGTCAGAATGGTTTTGTACTGAAGGATGGCAGTATTGATTTCGTCGGCACAGCCAATGAATGTGTTGACTATTATATGCATATGGATGGCTGTAATGATATTCTTTCAAGGACGATTGATGCATCTGTTCGAAAGAAGGATATGCCAATGTTTGTTGAGTTCCTTACAGTGCGGTTTGCTGCTGGAAAAAATGCATTTGCATCTGACGAGCCCATCGAGTTCATCTTTGAGGTCAAGGGCAATCGCAATATAGATGCGTTCCGTATCAATATGACTATCTATGGCATGGATGATGTTCCAGTTGGAGGCGTGTCGAATACCACTTTCTTCAGCATCGAACAAGGTGAGACAAAGACTGTTAGTCTCATGATAATTGACCACCATTTGGCCTATGGCGAATACAAGGTGTCGTTTTCGGTCGGTAGCGGCAATTACACTAGCGGGCAGAAGGATTATGATATCATTCGTGAGGTACTGACATTCAAGATTACTTCTGTCTCGTCAAACGAGAGACATGGTGAAGCCATTTCTCACTGGAATGGCTCTTGGGGGCGTGTCATGATGCCATCAAAAACTAAACTATTGGAAGTCTAATATGATTTATGCAGTAGTTGTCACTTATAATGGCATGCAGTGGTATGACCGCTGCATAGGAAGTCTGCTGAACTCCGATGAGCCTGTTCGTGTCATTGTTATTGATAATGCCTCTTCGGATGGTTCTGCCAATCACATAGAGTCACATTTTCCCGAGGTTCATCTCATCCGTTCGTCGGAGAATCTTGGCTTTGCCAAAGCCAACAACATAGGTATTCGTTATGCGTACGACAAGGGAGCAGATTATGTTTTTCTTCTCAATCAGGATGCATGGGTTGAAGGTAATACGCTTTGTAAACTTGTACAGACCTTCCGTGACAATGAAAATGTAGGTGTCGTGTCACCTATGCACTTCAATGGTGAGGGTACGGATCTTGATTGGAAGTTCGCGACATGTATGTCTGGTGATTTTGTGTCTGATGCATATATGAATAGATTGAAGCCTTCCTATCCTATTCGTTCCGTAAATGCTGCTGCGTGGCTCATTAGTCGTCATTGTATTGAGACAATTGGTGGTTTTGATACGAACCTCTTCGTTCATTATGGAGAGGATGGCAATTATTGTCAGCGTATACAATATCATGGTTTGAAACTTCTTGTCAACACACATTGTCGCATATATCATGATAGGGAGTTCCGTCGCGGGCATGAAGATTCTTATCAGAAGAGCGTTTTTGACCAAACCGATACAAATCGTAAGTTGGAGTGGGGAAATATCAATGTAAACCTTGATGTCGAGAAACAAATCCAGAATGTGAGACGTTCTATCATGAAATGTAGATTAAAGTTCAAGTTTGATAAAGTGAGACAGCTGCAGGAAGAAGAAAGTTTCTTGGAACGTGTTCTTAGATCTAGAGAAGTAAATTCACACAAAGGACTTTCTTGGCTATAGTATTCTATTATGATTTACTATTCTTTCATTATTCCTCACAAGAACACACCGCTCTTGTTGCAGAAGTGCTTGGACTCTATCCCTCGTCGAGAAGATGTGCAGATCATCGTTGTGGATGATAACAGCGATGCCGATAAGGTCGATTTCGACCACTTCCCTGGATTGGATGATCCGAAGGTGGAGGTGTATCTTACCAAAGAGGGACGTGGCGCGGGATATGCACGGAATGTCGGGTTAGAACATGCTGTTGGTAAGTGGTTGGTTTTTGCAGATGCCGATGATTTCTTCAATTCATGTGTCATATCTTTCTTGTCAGATCATAAGGATTCTGAAGCAGATGTTGTTGTATGGAAAACCAACTGTATTGACTTGGACACAGGACTTCCAGGCAATAGGGGAAGTAATATCAATAGGTATACCCAGGAGGCAATAGACACTGGCAACTTTCAGAATATTCTCTTGATTTCAACACCAGTCAAGGGCTTCTATTCCCATGAAATGATTCAGACGCATGGCATCAAGTTTAATGAATGCAAATGGGGAAATGATGTTGTTTTTTCCAGCAAAGTTGCAATCCATGCCAATTCTGTTGAGGCATACGATGATGTTGTATATTGTATATCCAGTCATTCATCCTTTGGATTAAAATCAGGCTCATCAATTGTTAGCGCTAAAGTCAGATTCAAGCAAGAAGTGCAAAGCATCAAACTTACTCGAAAAGCGTATTCTACAAATCCTAATATCCATTACTGGTTCTTTTATTCTTGGTTTGCAATATATAAGATAAACAAGAAAGAAGCAGTGCTACTTCTTCCCAAGGCCTTCTTTGCAGATGGCTTCTCTTTTGTAAAACAATGTTGTCATGCATTACGAGACTGAATATGAGAATAACATTTTCTGGTGATATTTGTGCTAGTGTGCCCGGTCAGAATATCAGCTTAGATCATTCAATCGCATCTGTTTTTGCTGGCAGTGATTTTAATTTCGCATGCCTTGAAGCCCCTGTGTTGTCCAATCATTTAGACGGATACAAGAAGATAGGTCCGAATCTCATGCAAGACAAATATAGTTTGGACTCTCTCATTGGATGTTTCTCTCATGTGTCATTGGCAAATAACCATTCGATGGACTATGGCGCCGAAGGACTTCAAGAGACAATGGATTATCTTGACGAGATGAAGGTGCAAGGAATAGGTGCCGGTCTGTCATTCCCCAAAATGTATGAACCCGCAGTCATAGAAAAAGATGGCATACGGGTCGCGGTCTTTTGTTGGGCAGAGGCGCAATACGGATGTTCTAAGTCATCAGAGCATGGTCAAGGATATGCCTGGATGCTTCATCCAATGACATATAAATTGATCCAGGATTATAAAAAAACATGTGATTATGTGATTTTATTTTTGCATGCCGGTTTGGAGGATGTAGATTGTCCAATTATTGAATGGAGAGAGCAATACCGACAGTATATTGATTATGGTGCAGATCTTATTGTAGCGAATCACCCTCATTCTATCCAAGGGAAAGAATGTTATCGAGAAAGATTCATTTATTATTCTCTTGGGAATTTATACTTTATTGGACAATATGCGAACGACTCTCAAATGTGGACAAATTCAATACTGCTTGAGTGTGATATTTCAAAAGAAGGCATTTCAACAAAAGAATGTTTTGTCCATTTTTCTGATAGTACCATCGTACCATCCCAACCCGATATTGAAAAACATTTTATACAGTTGACTGGGCTGTTGAAACCTGAGTGCTACGATGAATACAAATCAATTCATGATCGAATGATAATGGATTGCTGGAATGATTATTATAAGTCGTATTATTCTTTTCCCATTTGGAAAATAAAACCTCGGGTGATTTTCTATAGAAGGTGGTTTAACAAACTCATGTATGACTATGCACATCATTGTTTCCTGCCACCTGTATCTGAAAATAAGTTATACCACAATATTAACATAGATACCCATCGCTTTGTTGTGAGCCGGGTATGTTCAATGTTAGCAGAAACATATTGATTATGTTTTCATTTGAAAAACTCTTTGAAAAGGAATGGTATTTCCGAAAATACCTTAAAATACTATCGATACTCAGTCAGGAGCAAATTGCCGAGAATGCTCTGCTTGAACACCGCGTAAAGAAACAATACGAGGAGGTTTTTCACAAGAAGTTGCATCTTCGTAGTCCTAAAAGTTTGAACGAAAAACTTATCTGGCTTTCATTGTATTGGAGACATCCATTAAAGACAATGTGCGCTGATAAGGTGAAGGTCCGTGACTATGTCCGTCAAAAGGGACTGTCAGAGATATTGACTCCCATACTTGGAATCTATGAATCTTCTGACGACATTCATGTTGAGGAATTGCCTTCTTGTTTTGTGTTGAAATGCAATCATGGATGCGCATATAATATTGTGGTCAAGGATAAGGAAAAAACAGATTTTACCCTTGTAAAACAACAGTTGGATGATTGGTTGGCTGAAACATATAAAGGCAATGTTTCAGAGATACATTATAAAGATATATCTCCTCATCTCATTTTGTGCGAAGAGTATCTATGCCGAAACGGCCAGGATGAACTTGTTGATTATAAAATTCATTGTTTAAACGGACAGCCTGAATATATTCAGGTTTGCCATGACAGAGACGAGCGGGGTGTCGCTCACAGGGCATCTTATTCATTGGATTGGAAACCTTTACACTATTTTACCGAGCCTGAGTGTGTGATGGAAAAACCGAAATCTCTTGAACACATGGTAGAATATGCAAAAGTCCTTTCTCAAGATTTTCCATATGTCCGAGTTGATTTCTATGAAGTAGATGAGAAACCTGTATTGTCCGAACTTACTTTCACCCCGTTTGGCAACATGATCTACTGGGTGAAGGAGGATGTGATGGAGATGCTTGGTGCTAAATTGATTCTTCCATCACCATATAAGGTATAACAAATGATTCTCTCCATCATCATTATTACCCATCAGCAGCGAGATGAGTTTCGTCGGTGCATCGAGAGCGTGTTGGCGCAGGATCTCCCTTTTGCACATGAGATTATTGTCAGTGATGATCGTTCTACTGATGGCACGTGGGAACTTATCTGTGAGTATGTCGCACGGTATCCCGATTTGATATACGGCTATCGTTGCAACAGCGATGAGTGCCATCCAGCCAACAATTCGCACCGTAGCGGATGGAATCGTTGCAATGCCTATCCGCATGCTCGAGGAAAGTACATTGCTCATGTTGATGCGGATGACTATTTCCGTCATGGTGCAGATGTGTACCGTCGGCAAGTGGAGATGTTGGAACAACACCCTGAGTGCAGTCTGTGTATGGCCAATGTGCTCTGGGCGGAGGATGATTGTGCTCCTGAGAAGGCTTCTCCTTGGCTTTCTGAGGATGTGTTGCAAGAAGGATACGTCTATACCGCAGACGAGTTGATAAGGAAGCGTGTTTTTCTGATAAATCAAGCCTTCATGGAACGACGCAATCCAGACGTAAATCCTGCAACTTTATATGGTAGGAGGTATGTAGATGCTGTGATCACCTATCATCATCTTCAGTATGGGAATGTGGTATGTGTTGATGCTTGCGACTATGTATATGTCCAACATAAAGGTTCTATTGCTAATACTGTATCCAAGTCGAAGGATCAAATGGTCCTTTGGTGTTTAGGCCTCTATATCCCAGTGTTGATTCCTCATTGGCGGCATGTCTTCTATATGTCTGATCTATGCGGTATCCGTGATGTAGTGTCTTTGGCGCGCAGCGGGTATCGTTTGCAAGAGTCCTCACAATGTAGTCTTGAAGGACTTGACCTATATATCTATCGTGTTTTTGGGTATCCCAGACGGTGGCATGATAAGCTTCGCTTGTTCTCGACAACTTGTTGGATACGAGTTATGCAGCGTTTCCATCTCCATTCACGTTTTGCTACTTCTTTCTTGCATCTACTTTTGAAGTAACTTCACAACCTTTTTAGACTATTATTGTGATGACTCTCGCAATCATGCAACCTTACTTCATGCCATATATTGGCTATTTCCAGACTATGGCGGCAGTAGATACATATGTAGTGTACGACGACGTTCAGTACATCAAGGGAGGTTGGGTGGCACATAACTATCTGATGATAAACGGAGAGAAGCGGATGTTTACAATCAATCTTCGAGGCGCAAGTCCCAATAAACTCTTCAATGAGGTAGAAATCGGTGATGACTTTCGGAAGTTTGAACGTTTGCTACAACTCAACTATGGTAAGGCACCATACTTTGCAGAAGTGATGCCAGTGCTCCAAGAAATCTTTCATTACCCTGACCGTAATTTGGCCCGGTTCCTTTGGAATACCTATTGTCGGTTGTTTGCCTACTTGGAGATAGAGACGAATATCATCCTTTCCTCAACAGTCGAGAAGGACAATACCCTTCATGGCGCACACAAAGTGCTCGATATATGTCATTCTTTGGGCGCTGATACCTACTATAATGCCATTGGAGGTCAAGAACTCTACGAAAAGCAGTTTTTTGCGGACAATGGTATTCAACTGTATTTCGTAAAGACAGACGATCTTTCCTATCCGCAGTTCCGCGAACCATTCGAACCGAATCTTTCCATCATCGATGTTTTGATGCACAATGGCAAGGAAGGTACTCGTTATCTACTTCATCGTTACACATTAGTTTAAGCCGTTTAGATGGAAGTGTTGCTTTCTGTTGTTACTATCACATATAATCACGCTCCCTATATTGCCAAATGTATCGAGGGCGTGTTGATGCAGCAGGTGAATTTCCCTATGGAGTTTATCATTGCAGAGGATTGTAGCACGGATGATACTCGCACCGTTTGTGAGGAGTATGCAGAGCGTTGTCCCGAGTTGATACGTCTACTACCATCAGAGCGGAATCTTGGAACAGTGGATAATGAACGGCGTGCAATAGCAGCAGCAAAAGGAAAGTATGTGGCAGTATGCGAAGGAGATGATTATTGGACGGATCCTCTCAAATTACAACGTCAGGTGAACTTCCTCGAATCCCATCCTGACTACAGCGTTTGTTTTCATCGCTACCGCAAACACTTTGAAGTTGATAATCACATTGAGGATGTGGATACGGATCTCTTTGCTGACGGAGGGGAAAGTCGTGAACTCTCTATGTATGATGCCATGCATCGTTGGCAGACACAGTATCTCAGTATGGTGTTCCGCAGAGAATGCTATGATTTGGATCTGCCTGATCATTATCAATACTTTCGTGATACGCATCAGATATATCATCTGATGTTGCGAGGCCGTTGCCAGTTGTTCTCTTTCTATGGCGGGGTGTATAATGTTACAGGTACTGGAATATATTCCGATATGGATGCGTTACGTCAGGAGCAGATGACTTTGTATGTTGATCAAGAATTGTGGAAAGTGAACAATGATTGCCGATGGAAGGAGATGTGTGCTATTGTCATGCAGGACATGATTGATCGTTTCTCATCAACAGTTGAAAACCGTCGTTTGTTGATGAATTATGCGTGGCGTGTGTTCTGCCACAACCATCGTGTGAAGAAACTGGCTAAAAACATCATTCGAATTCTGTGATTTGCTGAAATACAATAGGATTGTTTCTATAAAAAAGGTTACTATGTATAGTTCTATGGATAAAATCGAACGTGTTGCTCTAAAAGTAGTGCGCCGCATACGATACCCTCGTCATCTTCCTGGCATGCAATTGGAAATAATGACAGGTGAGGCTCTTAACGATTATATTCGTTGTGGCATAGAAGGCAATGAACCTTTTATGGTGGCTCGTTATGGAAGCATAGAATTGTCTGCTGCGTTGTATCCATATCTCCTGTCTCTTCCTTTGCTTGAGCGCTATCGTCTTTATATCCGTGGACGTATAGATTATCTTCATGCAGACATAGAACGAGAAAAGGCTCTTATTCGTCCATTGTGCAACAACGCAGGCTTTTTCCCTGAAAATAGTGCATTGCTTCCACGCTTTTCTCAACAGTTATGTGAAGATACCCGTCAACTTAATTGTTGCTGTTGTTCTTGGAATACTGAGGATTTGATGTTTCCTTTTTACGATAAGGGCATTCTTTTTGCCAATTTGAATGACATGGAACCCTATGATTATGCTAAACCATGGTCAAAAGTTCTTGAAGGGAAGAAAGTGCTGGTAGTTCATCCATTTGCTAAGTCTATTGAATCCCAATATGCTCGCAGAGAACTATTATGGGAAAATTCTGATGTGTTACCAGGCTTCGAACTAAAGATCATCAAAGCAGTTCAATCCATTGCGGGAGAGCCTACGTCTTTCAACGATTGGTTCGAAGCGCTCGATTCCATGAAATCTCGGATGGATGCCACGGAATACGATGTGGCTATCATTGGATGTGGCGCCTATGGATTTCATCTGGCTGCTCATGCCAAGCGAACGGGCCACAAGGCAATCCACTTGGGTGGCGCTACTCAGATACTCTTCGGCATTAAGGGAAAACGTTGGGAGGAACTACCAGCAGTGAGTAAGTTCTTTAACGAGTTTTGGGTAAGTCCTCTTCCCGAGGAAACCCCCACCCGCAACATGAATGTAGAAGGTGGCTGCTATTGGTGATTTTTATCATGATATGATGTTCAAGACAATCATCCGTAAAGTTTATAGAAAGATACATCGTTCTCTTCTTCAGAGAAGGTTGAAGAATCATGACTTCACCTTGCTGGCACCGACATGCATAGCGGGGGTAATATATCATGAGTTGGGGCAGCAGTTCCTGTCGCCTACCATTAACCTTTGGATGTACGACAAGGATTTTTTGCGTTTCGTACACAACTTGCCTCATTATCTGAGTTGTGAATTGAGGTTCGTTCAGGGTATTGATGAGACACCGACAGCGTATCTGGATGACATTCTCATCCACTTCAATCACTATCATTCCGAGGAGGAGGCTGCTTCTAAATGGTACGAACGTACTCGTCGCGTGAACTACGACAATCTGTTCATCATCATGGCAGATCAACCCGATGGTGGCGTCATCACCCACGAGGATATGCTCTCACTGAAAGAAATACCATGCCGCGGTCGGGCTGTGCTTACCATAAAGGAATACGATGACATGGACTATCTTGTCCATCTTCCAAAAGACCCCAAGAAAGATTGTGTGAACATGTATATGTTCGACAAGTCCCTCCTCCTTGGTCGCTATCGTTGGGAGCGCGAGTGGGATTATGTGAAATGGCTAAACGGAGAGAAATGAAACTGTCTATCATCACTATCAATCGCAACAATGCTATGGGGTTGGAAAGGACCATGCGTAGCGTGCGAGGACAAATCTCACAACAGTATGAGCACATTATTGTCGATGGAGCCTCTACTGACGGATCGGCTGAAATGATAAGTCAATATGCGGAGTCGGCACCGTATGCGGTGAAATGGGTGTCGGAATCGGATGGTGGCATCTATAACGCCATGAACAAAGGTGCCCGTATGGCATGTGGAGATTATCTGCTGTTTCTGAATAGTGGTGACGCCCTTGCTGCCGATGATGTTATTGAGAAGGCTCTTGACGTATTCTCTGAGGATAGCTCGTCAGGAACTATGTTCATAGGTCGGGTGAATGTCGTGAATGCTGATGGCTCAATTCAGCGTGATGTGGAGATGAAACAGAAAGAAATCACATTGTTCTCACTCTATCTTTATGGCATTCCCCATCAAGCATGCTTCATACCTCGTACGTTGATGATGCAGTACCCTTATGATGAATCGCTGAAGATAAATGCAGATTGGAAGTTCTTTCTTGAAACCATTGTAATGCAAGGTACTTCATATCGGCATGTACCTCTTACGGTTTCGGACTATGATGGCACTGGAATCAGTTCAGTAAATACCGATCTGTTGCTTCAAGAACGTGAGCAAGCTTTCCGTAATGTGATTCCGGTTGGTATCGCAAAGGACTATATGAAGGTCTTTCCACATTATTACGAGACATATCGTGTGGAGTGGCTTCTGCGCCATCCGTTTTTCTATAAAGTCTATCGTGCATGGGCAACGTTGGGAATGAAATTTCAAAGATGAGACAAAGAAATGGCTCGTTGGATTTACTGCGTATTGTCGCGGCCTTGATGGTTGTGATGATACATTGTTCAAGTTGGTTTTCTTTCATCAGCCCATCTTTGGAAATGTCTGTTGATGACACTGTGATCGGGTGTATGGTTAGCAGTGCTGTGCCGTTGTTCTTTATGATAAGTGGATGTCTGTTGCTGGATCCAACCTATAACTTCAATGTGCGAAAGTGGCTGAAAAAGATTCTTAAGGTTTTAATTATTTGGGCAGTATGGGGCGCATTCTATGCAGTTCTTCAGATGGATACATTTTCATTGGAGAAATTGGTGATATGGACCTTCAAGGGCCATTTCCATTTTTGGTTTTTTGAATATCTTATTGGTGTCTATCTCCTTCTTCCTGTTCTTCGTGCGTTGGTCGTCTATGAGAATGGAAAATACATCAAGTGGTTTTTACTATGTTGGCTGTTGTTCGGTATAGTTCGCTATACATTGGATGGCATTCAACCGGGAAACAGTGAAATTCGAATTGTGACGGGAAAGATTCATTGGGAGATGTGCGCGTTTTCTGGCTATTATGTCCTTGGATATTTCTTGGGAAATATGTCGAGGCATCTCAATAAGTGGTTGTTGGCCTGTGTCTATGCAGTCTGTGTTTTCGTTTGTTGCCTGGTTTCGGGGAAAGATGTTTTTTCTGTCACCACCATGAGTTTTACTCTTCCTGTCGTATTTGAGGCGTGTGCAATATTCTTGCTGTTTGTACAGATGCAAGTGACGAGCCGAAAATGGCTGACGTCCTTATCCTCGGCCACACTTGGCGTTTATTTGATGCATCCCTTGGTGTTGGAACATATGATGCCGGCATCCATATGGTATACAGTCCCATGGATACGTGTCGTTTTGGTCTGGGCATATGTGTCAGGTATTAGTATCTTGGTATCTTGGTTGATGAATCGCATTCCTGTGGTGCGAAAGTGGCTTCTCTCTATATGATGTTTTCTGTTGTCATCCCACTATACAATAAAGTTCATTGCATCGTGACGACTTTGCAATCGGTGCTGGTACAGACTTACCAAGACTATGAGATCATCATAGTCGATGATGGCTCTACCGATGGTAGTGCAGAGATGGTAGAGGCTTTTTGGAAAGAGTATCAACATTCTTCTGGTATTTCTAACCAAATGAGACTCATACAAAAAGAAAATGGTGGCGTGTGCTCGGCTCGGAATGTGGGTATCAAGAATGCTCAGGGGAAGTTTATTGCTTTTTTGGATGCCGATGACCTCTGGGAACCGTCTTATTTGGAGGAGATGGCTGCGCTGGTAGATACATACCCGATGGCTGCTATTGTGGGCAGTTCCTATTGGTTCCTCAAGGGAGATGAACGCATACTTGCTGACAAAGCGTTGCCCAAGGACTATCATGGTTTGGTAGACAATAGCGCATGGGATAAAGCGCATTTGTATTGTTCCAGTGCTGTCTGTTGCAGAAAAGATGCTCTTAAGGAGGTAGGAGGTTTCGATGAGCGTATCGCTTTCGGTGAAGATATCGATGTGTGGTGGCGTATCATGCTCCGCTATCCTGCCGCTTATGCCAATGTGCCCCTGGCGACATATCGCTTTGATGCAGAGAATCGTGCCATGGAAAGGAAAATCCCTCTTGAAAAACTCTATATCTATTATTTCGAAAAATATGCCGAGGATAGAAAGACCAATGATGCCTTCCGGCATTTCATTGATAAGGAGTGCATGTGGTGGCTGTTCCCCTACTATGTTGCAGACACCAAGAATAAAGATGCACGTCGTATCCTGAAGCAGATAGACTTGCATGAATACAAACCTTCCTTCCGTTTGAGGTTCCTGTTCCCTCGATTATATAAAATAATGAAACAATGAAAACGATACTTCTCCTTGGTGGTTACGGCTTCTTGGGGACAAACCTTTTGGCCCATGTCGATGAATCGCTTTCCAAAGACTATCAGGTAATTGTTTTTGACAAATTTGGTAGCCATCCGGCAGGGCTGTCCTTCCGATGTGTCTGCAAATCCTATTCGGGAGATTTCTCCGACGAGTTGTTGATGGAACGCCTCTTTGATGAAAACACTGTGGACATTGTCATTCATGCCATCAGTACTACTGTTCCTTCTTCCTCGTTCAATGCAAGATATGACATAGAGTCTAACCTGATTCCGACGGTAACCTTGCTGACTAATATGTTGAAGCATGGGGTGAAAGATATCGTGTATCTTTCGTCAGGCGGGGCTATCTATGGCAATACATCCTTGCCGTTCCATCATGAAGACGAGAATGTGTTCCCTGTCAGTTCCTATGGGGTGGTGAAATTGGCTATCGAGAAGTACATGATGCAATATGCGGAACTTTATGGCTTGCGCCCGCTCATTATCCGGCTCTCAAACCCCTATGGACCTTATCATTACTCCATGAAACAGGGCGTATGCAATGTAGCATTGGCAACAGCCATGCGAGGGAATACATTCAATGTGTGGGGCGATGGATCGGCACGCAAGGACTATATCTATGTGCGTGATTTTACGGATATCCTGTTCCGCTTGTTGGCTTTGGACATACATACTCAGGTGATCAATGTCGCCAGCGGGCAGATATATAGTGTGAATGATTTACTCGAATACATCCGCTCGATGGTACCAGGGTTTGGCTGGACATATTCCAATGCCTCACAACTGGATGTCTCGCATTTTGCCTTGGACACAGGACGTCTTCATTCGTATATCGGAGACTATCCCTTCACGCCTTTGTCCGAGGGTATGCGACAGACGTTTATATGGCAAAAGTCGGAATACTAATCAGTGAGAAAGGTGAATAGACTTAGCATTATCAGCACGCTGTATAAGACGGCTGCGTACTTGCCAAGGTGCATAGAAACATTGCTCCAGCAGGACCTTGCACCCGATGAGTACGAAATCATCCTGGTGGATGATGGCAGTCCTGAGAATGACTTGGAGATTGCTCAGGATTATGCAAGCCGGTATGACAACATCCGAGTAATCTCGCAGCCCAACAAGGGACTTGCCGGTGCCCGCAATACGGGGCTTGCTGCTGCAACGGGGCAGTATGTCTCGTTCGTAGATCCCGATGACTATATCGAAACCAACAGTTTTAGGGCATTGCTTGACCAGATGGACGACAAGCATCTGGATATGTTACGCTTTGACTACCATGTGGTGGACGAGCAATACGCCGAGATTTCAAAGGTGAAGGATGCGCAGATGATAGATTATTCATCGGGCATCATGACTGGTCCGCAGTTCCTTGTTTCTCGTCTGGGCTATGCTTGTTATGTCTGGGCATTCATCTATCGTCGTTCTGTCATCGAGGAGAACCACATTGCATTCCGTGAAGGAGACTATTTCGACGATACGGTGTGGCTGCCACAGGTGCTCTGCGCTTCACAACGTGTGGATACCATTGATTGGAAACGCTACTACTATCTGCAACGCGGAAATTCTCTTGTCAATACGGTTTCCGTGGAGGCGACAGTACGGAAGTTGGATGCACAACTCGTCATCGTAGAGCGTCTTCAAGAGCAGCGCCAGCGAATGGAGGCAAGTGTGCAATCGTGGTATACGGGCATGAACTCAAAAACTGCATTGTCAATTCTGACTTCGGCGGCTGTCACATGTCCCAATGAGTACCGTCGATATCTGAAGAATCTTAAACAATTAGGCATTTTCCCGTTGCATATCTTTGCTGGGACACAGCCTCAAAAAGTGAAGTGCATGGCACTGAATCTATGTCCGTGCTTTTTTTGTAAACTGATGTATCTACATAATATCAAACGGAAAGGTGGCTCATGAAAAAGATAATGCTTGTTTTTGGGACACGGCCGGAGGCCATAAAGATGTGTCCGCTCGTGAAGGAGTTTCAGAAATATCCGGATGCGTTTGAGACCATCGTGTGTGTCACGGGACAGCATCGGGAGATGCTCGACCAGGTGCTGCGCATCTTCGAGGTGGTGCCTGACTATGACCTGAACATCATGAAGCAGGGGCAGGACCTCTACGACGTGACGGCACGTGTGCTCGTCGGTATGCGGGATGTGCTCAAGGATGTACAGCCCGATGTGGTGCTGGTGCATGGCGATACCACCACGTCCATGGCGGCTGCCATGGCAGCGTTCTACCAGCAGATTCCCGTGGGACATGTGGAAGCGGGGCTCCGCACACACAACCTCCTCAGCCCGTGGCCGGAGGAAATGAACCGCCAGGTGACAGGACGCATTGCCGAATATGACTTTTCGCCCACACCCCTCAGTCGTCAGAACCTGCTCGAAGAGAAGGCAGCCGGTCTGATCTTCGTGACGGGCAATACGGTCATCGATGCTCTCCACATGGTGGTGGACAAACTCAAACGCAATCCTGCTCTCGCCGCAGAACAGGAAAAGGTGCTTCTTGAGGCGGGGTATGATGTGAGACGATTGGTCGGCCCCACCCCGGCCCTCCCCAAAGGGGAGGGGGCTCGTCGTCTCGTTCTCATCACTGGACACAGGCGAGAGAATTTTGGCGATGGTTTCATCCGTATGCTTACTGCAATAAAAGATTTGACGATAAAGTTCCCCGATGTCGACTTCGTCTATCCCATGCATCTCAATCCGAACGTTCGAAAGCCAATCCGTGAAGTCTTTGGCGACACTCTCGCGCGAGGAAAACAAGCAGGGTGTTCCACTCCCCCTTTGGGGGAGAAGGAGGGGGCTGCCAATCTCTTCCTTATCGAACCTTTGCAGTATCTGGAGTTCGTCTATCTGATGGAGAAGAGCACTTTGGTCCTCACCGATTCTGGTGGTATTCAGGAGGAGGCTCCCGGATTGGGAAAACCCGTCTTGGTCATGCGCGACACCACCGAGCGCCCAGAGGCATTAGATGCTGGTACTGTGAAACTTGTCGGCACCAATCACGACCTCATCGTGGACGAGGTGAGCCGTCTGCTCGATGATCCCGACTACTACAATGCCATGTCACAGGCCGTGAATCCCTATGGTGACGGTCATGCCTGCGAACGCATCGTGGGGGCGTTGCGGTGACCTGTCTTAGACAGTTGTATAAAGAGCGGTTGGAAGTTTTCCAGCCGCTTTTTTTGTCACAGGATGAAGGGGTATCTATATTTGCCATTCTCTTGAATATGCATTCTTCTGTTGAGGAATGATGGGCGTTTTTTTTCAACGAAAAAAAATATTTTTTTGTTTTTTTGCTACACGTTCTACACGATTTGGCTTAATGTGCACAAATTCAATAAGATAATGCGTGTAGCAAAGGCGATTTTGCTACACTTTGCTACACGCTGCTACACGTTTTGGGCCGTTATGGATGCTTTTTGTCGTTTTTTCCACAAAAAAGTGTTCTTTTTCCACAGAAAAGTGTTGCTGATTTGAGAAAAAAGTACTATATTTGTCGTGTTAAATGCTCTGTAAAAGAGCCTATTTTATAACCTAATATTATAATGTATGGAAGAAATGAAAATTACTTTGGATGCCAGCCGTGAAGAACACTATGAGGAGGTGCTCTCTCCTTTTGAGGAATTCCTTCCGGGCATCCGTCCGAGCAACTCGGACACCTACATCCTGAAGTTGGCTGATGCCATGCACAAACATGGACTGGACGAGCCGTCGGTCTGCCAACGTATCCTCGACAACCATCCTTTCCCGCTTGATGAACAGCAGGTGAAGGAGTTGACCGCCATCACGTTTCAGTCGGATTTTGACATCGCAGCCTTTTTGGATGTCTCAAAGGCACAGCAGCGGGCTTTCGACCAACGCGACTTCATGCAACGCCGTTATGTCTTCCGCTACAACGAGGTGCTCGACGTGGCGGAGTACTGCGAACGAAAGAAGTTCCACCTCTCCTTCCGTCCTGTGAACAAACGCGTAATCAGTTCCATTGCCCTCAATGCCCAGGAGGAGGGCGTGGAGATGCGCGAGAAGGACGTGAAGAGTTATCTGCAGTCCGACCGCGTGTGCATGTACAATCCCTTCGATGTCTATCTTGCCTCGCTGCCCAAGTGGGACAAGAAGCCGCGCATCGACAACTTCTTCCGCAGGGTTCCTGTGGACGACGAACAGTGGTATGACCTGGCTCATACTTGGTTCTTAGGCATGGTGGCGCTCTGGAAAGGGCAGAACAAACGGAAGGGCAATGAGACGATGCTTATCCTGGTGGGCGAGCAGGGAGTGGGGAAGAGTACCTTCTGCCGCAGCATCATGCCGCGTGAACTCGAGGCCTACTATACGGAGAACTTCTCGCTGGCCAACCGCCGGAAGGCCTTGCTGATGCTGAACCGCTATGGACTCATCAACTTCGACGAGGTGAACCGCTTGACCGAGTCGCAGCAGCCCGTGTTGAAGAACATGCTCCAACTGCCTGTCGTTGACGAATTCAAACCCTATGCCTCCAACTCTGTACAGGAGCGTAGGTATGCCTCGCTGATGGGCACCAGCAACAATCAGGACATCATCATCGACCTGACGGGCTCACGTCGCTATCTGTGTGCTCATGTCGTGGGACCTATCGATGTGAAAAAGAAGATCAACCATGCCCAACTCTTTGCCGAGGCTGTCGAAGAACTGAATGCCGGACGCCGCTACTGGCTCAACGAGGAGGAAGAGGCTCTCCTGGTCGACCGTAACATACAGTTTGTGCGAATGCCCGCTTCGGCCGAGGAATTTGATATTTACTTTGCAGCCGCCAAAGAGTTGGAGAATGGTGCAGAGTGGCTTTATGCCACGCAGATCTACGAACGGATGCATCCCACCATCCACAAGCCGATGACGAATGCACAACTGCGCACTTTCAGCGCGCTGATGAACAGCAGGCATATTGTTTCAAAGCGTTCGAATGGTGGTATGAAGTATCTTGTCAAACAGATTGCCAAACCGAAAGAAGTATAGTGCGGCGTGTAGCAGCGTGTAGCAAAGTGTAGCAAAATACGCCTTGCTACACGGCTTAAACATCTGTATGTCAATATATTGAGGCCAATCGTGTAGAACGTGTAGCAACTTTTCAATGTTTTTTTATTTTTTGCTTTTGAACCGTACATTTTATAAATCGCGCCCTGATTTATATAAATCACGCCCTGATTTATAAAAACCGCGTCGTGATTTATAGATTTCAGCCTTCAATTATCAAAATTTAGGAGGGAAAAACGATGCAAAACCACCCGATATTCATGCAAAATGGCCCGATATCGTTACAAAACTACCTGTTTTTGTCACTTTTTCCCTTTGGTTTTGGTAGATTATCATTCATCTAACCCTTTTAAAAAACCATCTATTTATGGCAATTCAATATGATTTTCTTGCGCTTCCTGGTGGAGGCGTGGATGAGGGTGGCGACAAGCCCCTCTATCCCAAGGTGGTGAAGTGTTCCACCGTTTCGTTCAAACAACTGGCTGAGGATATCAGCCAGGGCACTTCCTTCACGGTGGCAGATGTCGTGGGGATGATGGACGCCATCGTTGCACAGTCTGCCGTGTATCTCAACAACAGTTGTCATGTGGAGTTGGGTGGCCTGGGCACCCTCTCGCTGGGCATCGCCTGCGACAAAGACCCCGACGGGCATCAGCCTGTCATCACAGAGGCCGGTCAGGTGAAGCCGCACCACCTCCATGTCACGAAGGTGCTGCTGAATGCCAAGCCGGAGTTCATGCAGACGCTGCAGGGACCTTTCGAGCGTGCCAAGGAGGGCTTCCCCTCCAATACCACGCGCATCATCCTCGATGCCGGTGAACGGCGTGCCGCATTGCTGGATTATCTGGCGGAGACCCCCACCATCACCATTCGCCGCTATGCAGCACTCACAGGACTCTCACAGCGAAAAGCCTCGCGTGAGCTCCATGCCCTTGCCGATCCGGCATCGGAAGATTCCATCCTCGTCAAGTCTGGTTCCGGCCCACATCTCATTTTTGTCAGGAAGGGGTAGGGGAACACCTACAGCCGTAGTGGATAGTTGCTATAGAAGCTATAGATGCTATAGAGACTATAGTTACTATAGAAACTATTCTGCCTTCTCGCTATGGGATTGATTGTCTGTTGCTTCGAGGGAGGCCAGGCGGGCTTTGAGAGCCTCATTCTCAGCTTGGAGTTTGTTGTAGGCCTCGAGGGCGCGTTGTTTGAGGTCGTCGTATTTTTCTTGCCACTGTTGGCATTCGGCTTCCAGTTGCTTGAGCCTTTCATCCATTCCTTCGCGATAGCCAGTGCGTGCTTTGTGCATGCGTTCCTTGATGCCGCCTTCTGTCACAAAACTCTTCTCGAGGGCCATCAAGTAGGTGTTCATCATAGCGTCAACCTGATAGCAAAGGGTGAGACAGGTATTGCAGAATTCTTCTTCGCTCCATTGGGCGGCGTAAGGCAGATAGTCTTCGGGTAGGTTGTGTTCGCGGGTATAGTCCTGCATGGGTTGGTAGCGCGGATGCCCTTGCTCCCAGAGGGTAAGGTTGTAGTTCTTTATGTGGTCGAGGTAGTCTTCGCGTAGTTCACCAACACTGCTGCGGGCGATGTTCAACAGTTTCAGTTCCATCTCAGTGCTTGTCTTGCCGTCCTCAGAACCTTCGATGATGTTCTGTTTGCCAGAACGAGCTGCCTGTACCATCTGGTCCACTGTGCGGTCGCCGTATTTGGGCAAAAAACGATCACAGAAGATGAAAGTTAGCTGGAACAAAGCGTCCATTTTCTGGTAAAACCGAAGGTTCTTCCAATTGGCAGGAGACCTTAGTACTTGACCTGGCTTGTAGGGAATGGGCATGGTGCGTATTGAAAGAGGTGAATAGAATGGTGGAATAATTGCTGAGTAATATTCCATTGCAAAGATAGAGTGATTTTTTGCATCAACAAAAAAAGTACTTCAAAAGTGCTGTCCTCACGCATAGTTTCTATATGTATTTTTCATAGCAACAGTGCTGATTTTGTGTGCTTTTTTTGGAAAAAAAGCAAAAAATGGTTACTTTTGCAACGCAAATAGATTGGTTTTGATGCCTCTGTTATGCGACTATTTGTTATTCTGCCAATGCAATAACTTGAGGATTAGTGTTTTAACGTGTCCTCGGGGAGCTAAAAATATAGATTGATGCAACGGCGCTTGCGCCATCTGACCATTTCCTATGATTCCGAAAATCATCCACTACTGTTGGTTTGGGCGGGGAGAGATGCCCGAACTGGCCAAGGAGTGCATTGCTTCGTGGCATCGCTGCATGCCCGACTGGGAGTATCGCCTCTGGAATGAGGACAACTTCGACGTCACATCCGTGCCCTATGTCCGCGAGGCCTATGAAGCCCGAAAGTTCGCGTTTGTCACTGACTATGTGCGGCTTTTTGCCCTCTACACGGAAGGTGGCGTATACATGGATACGGATGTGGAGACACTCAAGAGTTACGAGGATCTGCTTTCTCTCCCAGCCTTTACCGGCTATGAGGGCAGCAAGCGTATGCCTCCCGTCACAGGCACCATGGCCAGCGAGGCTGGTGGTGAATGGGTGAAGGAACAGTTGGATTCCTACGAGGGTGCTCATTTCCTTCGTGCAGATGGTACTCTCGATATGACAACCAATACCGACCGCATCTCTGAGATCATGCGTGCCAATGGCTTTGTCCAGAATGGCAAGAAACAAGTATACAAAGATATGCATGTCTTCCCTTGCGAGTATTTCTGCCCCCGTCAGACCAGCGGTGAAGTACTTATCACCTCCAATACCTATTGCGACCATCATTTCATGAGTTCGTGGAATGTGAAGGACGTGAAAGGCTTGAAGGGTCTCATCCTCCGACTTGCAGGGCCCAAGTTGAAGCCTGTACTCATCAAGTTGAAACGAAGGTTGGTAGGATAATGTGTAGATGCGGATGACGATAATGATAGCCCGCTTGTAATATCTGTTATCTTTTGCAATTTGATGTTTTTGCGGTAAACCGTTTTGATAATATGCTCTCCTATTTCCCAAAATACTGTTCAAATCGTGCCATATACCTTTACTTGGCATTGTTGTTGATTGTTTCAGTGGCCTTTGGCTACCCCATGAGATGGTATTGGTGGCTGTTTGGCTTGGTCGAAGTAGTAGGCTTCTTCTGGGTCAGTAATAAACTGACTTCAGCGTGGTCTTGTTATTCGCCTACGACGTTCAGAAAGAAGGTCTTTAGTACGGCCTTGATAATACGGTTGGTATTTGTTCTGTTCAGTTATTTTTTCTACATCGAAGTGGCCAATGACTATATGGGTTTTGGCGCAGCCGATGCGAATACATACCACATTTTTGCGGTCCGAGGTGCTGAGATGATTGGCAATGGGGAATACAATTTCCATGAGCAGTTTAACGCTATGGGCTTTTTCTCCCGAGGTGTTGATATCGCCGATATGGGCTATCCTATCGTGCAGAGTTTTCTGTATTATTTAACTGGCAATTCTCGAATCATTTCACGATGTTTCAATGTCCTGTTGAGCGCGTGGACGGTTACGATGATGTATGGTTTCACTCGGCGAAATTTTGGCGAAAAAGTAGCACGCATGACGGCTATTTTTTGTATGCTGATGCCAAATCTCATTTTTTACTGTAGCATGCAGTTGAAGGAAACAATGATGTTATGGCTGACGGTTGCATTTATTGATCGTACGGATGTACTTCTCCGCAGTTCGAAAGCAACATTTCAGTCCGTTGTCGTTGTCGTTGCGTTAGGTGGAATAATGTATTTCTTCCGCGCCATTTTAAGTGTTGTGCTCTTCTTGACATTGTTTACAGCATTGGTGCTGAGCAGTACTCGCATGGTGAAATGGGGACGACGCGTTTTGATTGGCCTGTTGATTGCCTTGTTGATGGGAACGACTTTTTGGAATGTCATCTCGGAGAACTTGCATTCAGGTGAATACGATGACCTGCATACTTCTCAGCAGACCAATATGGAGTGGCGTTCCGAACGAGAGAATGGCAATCAGTTGGCCAAGTATGCAGGTGCTGTCGTTTTTGCTCCACTGATTTTTACCATTCCATTTCCTACAATGGTGGATATTCCCGAACAAGAAACTCAACAGTTGATTCATGGTGGCAATTATGTAAAGAATATAACGTCGTTTTTTACTATCCTGGCACTGCTGTTTCTCTTGTTAAGCAAGAAGTGGAAAGAACATGTGTTGCCGGCAGCATTTCTTTGTGGATATTTGGTGGTGTTGGTTTTCAGCAACTATGCTCAGTCGGAGCGATTCCATATACCGATTCTTCCCTTCTCATTGATGTTTGCTGCATATGGCGTATCGCAGATGACAAATCGGCACAAACTGTGGTTTGACTGGTGGATGGCATTTATCTTAGTAGCAAACATTGGTTGGACATGGTTCAAGTTACGTGGAAGGGGAATGTAAAGAGGACGGAGGACGTAGGACGGAAGACGGAGGACATAAATGATACGATAATAGATATGGAAAAGAGGTTAGAGAATCTGCGCGTGTGGAATGATGCGAGAACGTTAGTGTTATGCATATACGAAATCATGCGTGATTGTCATGATTATGGTTTTAAAGACCAGATTCAAAGGGCCTCAGTTTCCATCATGAATAATATTGCCGAAGGATTTGATGCTGGTAGTGATGATTTGTTCGTTCGCTATCTGAATATTGCTAAAGCCAGTTCTTCTGAAGTTAAAAGCATGTTATATTTATGCGAAGATTTAGGTTTTTGTACTATAGATAAAAGAGAGGAGTTAATGTCACAATTGGTTTCGATCGCTGCCCAATTATCTTCATTGATTTCTTTCCTAAAGAAAAAATAGGGGACAGCCGTCTTCCGTCCTCCGTCTCCCGCCTTCCGTCTTCCGTCCTCCGTCTTCCGCCTTCCGTCTTCCGTCCTCCGTCTTCCGTCCTCTATGCGTATTCTTTTTGTCGCCTCATTTAACAAAGGTCGTTTTGCCCCATTCATCGTGGAGCAAGCGGAGGCCTTGCGTAGAGTAGGGTGTGTCGTGGAGTTTTATGGCGTAACAGGGAAGGGCTTCCTGGGGTATCTGAAGAGTCTGCCTAAACTGAAACAGAAGATCAAGGAATTTGCTCCTGATATTATCCATGCCCATTATGGGCTTTCGGGGTTATTGGCTTGTCTGCAATGCAAGGTGCCTGTCGTGGTGACTTTTCATGGCAGCGATATCAATGAGGCAAAGGTGCTGCCGCTGTCAAAGCTTGCCATGCGCTTGTCGGTACACTCGATATTCGTGTCGCAGAGGAACGTTGATCGTGCTTGTCCACCTCGTGGAAAATATACCATGTTGCCTTGCGGGGTAGATCTCACCGAAACGCAACTCACGCCAAAGGGTGAGGCTCGAGAACGGATGGGACTGAAGGCGGATGGACAGTATGTGCTTTTTGCAGGGGCTTTTGACAATGCGGTAAAGAACGCTCCGCTTGCCCGGAAGGCTGTGGCATTACTATCCGGCGTGGAACTCATCGAACTGAAGGGATATACACGCGAGGAAGTGACGCTGTTGATGTGTGCGGTGGATGCATTCTTGATGACGTCTCATACCGAAGGCTCGCCCCAGGTGGTGAAGGAGGCTATGGCATGTGGCTGTCCCATCGTGAGCGTGGACGTTGGGGATGTCGCAGAACGAATAGCGGATTTGGATGGCTGTGCCATCGCTGATAGAAATCCTGAGGATATTGCTCGGAAACTAAGAATGGCGCTTGAAAGAAAGGAACGTACCGATGGCCGTGCCCGAATCATCTCAATGGGTCTTACGAATGACCTCGTCGCCCAACACCTCATGAAATTGTACTCGTCCATTGCTCCCAAGAATAAATAATTCCACGAATTGAGTGTTTCGTTGGTTGGACGTAAATTCTCAGCAAATTCACGAATTGCAAGAATACTTGTTCATACTTGCTTGATACAATTAACAACGAATTTCACGAATTCCACGAATTGGGTCGTTCGAGCGAAAGATTGATAGACGCATTCCACGAATGCTGTTCATACTCGCTCGATAGTAATAAACAACACATTTCACGAATTCCACGAATTGAGTCGTTTTTGGATAGATTTGCTGATGGTAGCTAGATACACTTAATAAAATGATTTACGCAGAGGAATCATATCAAATCGTTGGTGCCATGATTGAAGTGTTCAATCAACTCGGCTGTGGATTTCTTGAGAAAGTGTATCAAGAGGCTTTGGCTATAGAATTCGATAGAAGATTCATCCCTTTTGAAAAAGAAAAGCATTTACCGATTTACTACAAAGGCGAGATTTTGGAGCAGGAGTATATTGCAGATTTCGTCTGTTTTGACAAGATAATTGTTGAACTCAAGGCTGTGGAAAAGCTACAAGGAACCCATCAAGCTCAAGTGATTAATTATTTGAAGATTACCGGATTTCAGCTGGGCATATTGGCTAATTTCGGCGAACAATCATTGAACACTATTCGGCTTGTCCGGTGATATTTTTCCATTTATTTCACGAACCACTTTCTATGCTCGTTTGACGGCTGTTCTACAACGAATTTCACTACTTGGGGATCATGTCGAGTAAGATTGATTGATTAATCTGATGAAAAGGTTTTTGCCTCTTCAAGAAAAAGAAGATACTTTTCCCTTGATGACTATTCGCAAACAAAAATTCGTTAAATTCGTGTAATTCGTTGACAATAATAGAATGAATTCGTGTGTGTGAAATGAACGATATGTTGTTTTTATCAACGGTCGAAGAGATTGACGCTGTGCAGTGGAAGGCACTGGTGCGGGAGAGTGCTGTGAGCACGTTCTTCCAGACCAAGGCTTGCTACGAGTTCTATGCCGGTCTGTCGTTCATGAAGGCATTCGTGTTCGGTGTCACTGAGGACGATGCCCTGAAGGGCGTCATCGTTGGATACATTCAGAAGGATGGCGGTCGGATGAAACAATTCTTCTCTCGTCGGGCAATCATCAATGGAGGCCCTCTTCTGGCCGGTGATATCTCAGAAAGTGCCCTTGCTGCATTGCTGGAAGGTTGTCGTCAACACTTGAAGAAAGAAGTCATCTATATAGAGACGCGTAACTTCAATGACTATTCACGATATAAATCTGTGTTCCAACGTGCCGGATTTACGTATGAACCTCACTACAATTTCCATGTGGATACCTCTTCGATGGAGGTGGTGGAACAGAACATGGGAAAAAGTCGCAAACGGGATGTCAAGACATCGCTGCGCGATGGCGCAGAGGTGGTAGAGCAACCTTCTGTTACGGATTTGACGGAGTTCTATGGTGTGCTTGACAACCTGTATCGTACTAAGGTCAAAACGCCTTTGTTCCCCTCTGCGTTTTTTGAGCATCTCTATCATTCTCCTTTTGGCCGATTTCTGCTTGTCCGTTACAATGGACGCATAGTCGGTGGTACTGTATGTGTCGAACAAACCGGACGGGCCCTCTACGAGTGGTTCGCATGTGGCGAGGATGGCACTCATAAGAATATCTATCCTTCCACGGTGGCAACCCATGCCGGAATCTGCTATGCAGCATCTCATGGCTGCCCGTTGTTTGATATGATGGGGGCAGGCGCTCCTGGCGATGGAGGGTATGGCGTGCGCGACTTCAAGGCCAAGTTCGGAGGACAATTGGTAGAGCATGGCCGCTACAAATGTATTTGTAATCGGTTGTTGTACGGAGTGGGAGCGCTAGCAGTGAAGGTGATGAAACGATAACTTGCCGTGAGGCGTTTATGCGATGGCGGATAACGTTGGCAGATAGTTTGGAAATGATGCAAAGATGAACATATTGATTGATATAGGACATCCTGCACATGTGCATCTCTTTCGATGCTTTGCACATGAGATGCAGGCACGTGGACATAAGGTGCTCTTCACGTGCCGTGACAAAGAGTTCGAGATTGCTCTTTTGAAGGCAAACGGCTTTGACTATGTGTCTTTCGGAAAGAAATATAAATCCACACTTGGCAAGATGTGGGGCATGGTGAAATTCGACTGGATGGAGTGGCGCCAGTGCAGGAAGTTCAAACCTGATGTCCTGCTGAGCCATGGCTCGATGTATGCTGCACAGGCAGCGTGGCTCTTCGGCAAACCACATATCTCATTCGAGGATACCTACAACTTTGAGCAGATCCGCCTTTACGAACCTTTCACGAAAGCTATCCTGACAGCCGACTACAATCATCCTTTCGTTTCGAAAAAGGAGATTCATTATGCCGGTTATCATGAACTGGCCTATCTTCATCCAAATCGTTTCTCTCCCGATCGTAGTGTACTGGATGAATTGGGAGTCAGGGAAGGGGAAAAGTACGCCTTGCTTCGTTTTGTCTCTTGGGGGGCGACGCACGATAAGGGCCATAAAGGAATGTCGATGGAAAACAAGATGAAGGCCGTAGAGGAGTTCTCGAAATATGCACATGTGTTCATATCCTCCGAAAAGCCATTGCCTGAAGCGCTGCAGCAATATCGTCTGCCAACCCGTCCCGAACGTGTTCATGACGTCATGGCATTCGCATCCATGGTATTTGGCGAAAGTGCAACCATGGTCTCGGAAGGGGTGGTTTTAGGCGTTCCTGGCGTGTATATGGATGATACGGGACGTTACTACACTGCTGAACAAGAACAACGGTATGGCATGTGTTTCAACTATACGGAGTCTGAGGAAGATCAACTTCGCGCCATTGAGAAGGGAAAAGAAATTCTCTCTCAAGGGGTGGATCTCTCTGGCCACATGCGCTTGATGAAAGACAAAATCGATGTGACAGACTGGCTGATTCAATTAATAGAAGCGATGGCGAATAGCGATGGCAGATAGCGAAGGCTTTCTGTTGTCGCGATATCCTTGAGGCGTTTGAGGTGACTGCGTGTTTCTTGTTAACAGAAACCAATAAAACTCCATGAATCCTTCCGATGCCGTTGGCATCTATATCGAGGGCTATCGAATGCTCTTGAAAGAACAAGTTCTTTGTGAGCATTCTCCATCCCTCTGACGCTATGCTAGCATAGCGAATGAATCATGGCAATAAACCGTCGGTGCTCCGCACCTTATAAACCGGGTCCTTATCATTTTCCGTCATAGGTTGTAAGCAGTCGATTGTCGAAATTAAGATTACTGTTTTTTACTAATTTGGCAACGACGGCCATTGTCGGTGGACGGCACGCAAAAATTGGTTTTTGAGCACGAAGTGCGACGGTTTAATTCCGAAGGGATTGCCAAGTCCGAGGACTGGCAGTCATGTCGCATTGGTTCGGTGAGCTCGCTCACAAAGAAACGATGCGTCATGATTGCCGATATGCTCAAGAGCATTGGCAATGCCTTTGGGTTTTTGTGGGTTTATGTTTCAATTGACAATTATAAATACAATCGCCATCTGCTATCGCTTACATTATGGATTTTACTTTGAACAAATATAGGGAGTTGCTTCTTGCATTGAAGGATTATGGAGAGGTAGTGCTGCGACACGATGTTGATAAGAAACCGCAGAACAGCCTTGCCACAGCTCGTTTGGAGGCAGGACTGGGCTGGAAGGCAATCTATTACTTCCGTGCGGTGCCCGAGAGTTGGAATGAAAAAATTATCCGCGCCATTGCGGCCATGGGGCACGAAGTGGGATACCACTATGAGTCGTTGACGACCTGTCATGGTGATGTGGATGCTGCTTGGGAAGACTTCTGCCACAATCTGGAACGGCTGCGTACATTGGCTCCGGTAACGAGCATCTGCATGCATGGCAGTCCTCGTTCGCCGTACGACAGTAAGGACATTTGGAAGAAGTATGACTATCGTACTGTCGGCATCAACTATGAGCCTTATTTGGATACTGATTTTTCGCAGATGTTCTATCTTACCGATACAGGCCGTCGCTGGGATGGCTATAAGGTGAGCGTCCGTGACCGCATCCCAAAATATCAAGAAGAGTGGACGGCACAAGGTCTGGTGTTCCACTCCACCGATGATGTCATCTGTGCGGCAAAGGGGGGCGTGCTTCCTCATCGCTTGATGATTACCACTCATCCCCAGCGTTGGACGGACAATCCTGTGGCATGGAGCAAGGAATTGCTGCTGCAAAATGCAAAAAACGTAGTGAAACGGTTTGTTGTAAACAATAATTGCGAAGAAAGTGTTGCATTAAGCAAAAAATAATTACCTTTGCCTGCTCTTTTAGATAAAAAACAAAACAACGATATGAAAACATCCAAGATTTTAACGTTTGTCATGGTGGTGATTGCATGTTTGGCAACCACTTCGTGCATGTCATCGAAAAAGATTCTCTATCTGCAAGACATGACGCAGAACAGTCAGGTTTATCTCGAGGATCAATTTCAAGCCGTCATTTCTCCCTATGACGAACTCACCATCCTGATTTCCTGTCATGAACCTGAATTGGCAAAGCCCTTCAACATCACTTCTCTTCAAAATAACATTAGCACCACAAATATTCAACAACGTTTTGGCTATCTGGTTGATCCCATTGGCAACATCCAAATGCCTGAACTTGGTGAGATCCATGTCGCTGGAATGACACGTCTGGACTTGCAGGAATATGTGGCGGGACGTCTGCGTGACGGTGGCTACCTGGAGGATCCCTATGTGATGGTGCGTTTCAACAATTTCAAGGTGTTCTATCTTGACAACTTTGGCAGCAAGGCCAGGGTACTCAACATTACCGATGAACGTTGCACACTCTTTGAAGCCTTGGCGATGATTGGCGACCTGACCAGTTATACCAAGCATAATACAATTGGTGTGCTCCGCGAGGAGGATGGAAAGATGACCATGCACTATCTTGATCCGCGCAGTTCGGCCGTCTTCAACGATCCCTACTTCATGTTGCAGCAGAACGATGTAATCATTACCCGTCCCATCAAGTCGCGTTACTTCCGCGAGGAGGTTAGCTACTGGATGTCATGGTTTGGAGTACTCTCGTCGTTTACCTCTCTTGCTACCTTGTTTGTGTTGCTGAAGAACGGGTACGTTGTGTTTTAGCGATAGCGGATGGCGATAGCGATGGCTCCTTTGCGCTGGGCTCCTATGCGATGGCGATGGCATTTTTGCGATAATATATATTGATGACGATTATAAAAAGCAATAAACTATATGGACAATAATGTGAACAACGACAACGATTTTGCGTTTCTTGATGAGAATACAAATACATCGTTGAAAATCAAGGATACTCTATTCCTCATCCTTCGTAATTTGCATTGGCTCATCCTATTTGCCATCGTTGGCGCTTTTGTGGCAGCCTATTATGTGCGTGGTCAGGAGCGTATCTATGCGAGCAGTGCTCAGGTCATCATAAAGGATCCCAACTCCAATAGCGTCGATATGCGTGAGTCGGAACTGCTCAACTCGGTGACCAATGCCAAGACGGGTAAGTTTTATGTGACTACTCTGAACAATGAGTTGATGATTATGAAGTCAAAGACCACTATGTTGAAGGTCGCACAGGAACTGAATCTCAACATGCAATATACGGCAAACACCAAGTTGACAAAACGCATCAAAGACCTCTACAATGAGACGCCTATTGTGGTTTCACTCCTTGATGTGAAGCAAGAGCAGAATGTGAGCTTGATGGTGACTCCCAAGGATGCAAAGACGGCCATCGTGGGTCCTGTGATTGACCTGAAAGGGAAAATCAAAGGTGCTTCTTGGGAAGATATTACTTTGCAGTATGGAGACACTGTGAACATCCCTTATGGCCGCATCGTGGTAGAACCCACGTGGTTCTGCACGGAGGGTTGGTACGGCATTCCCATTACCGTGCAGCATCGTAGTCTGAGCAGTGTGGCTGACCATTACCGCTATGCAGTATCGGCTGTCCGCGATGATGAAAAGAATACTATTGTAAACATCTCGCTTCGTGACAATTCCGCGCAACGTGCGGCAGACGTGTTGAACAAGGTCATTGAGGTGTATAACAATGATGCCATTGATTCCAAAAAGCATGTAGTAGAATACTCTTACGACTACATCAATGACCGATTGGCTAAACTGGATGAAGAATTGGGTGCCAAGGAGATGGAACTGGCTTCGTTCAAACGGCAGAACCAGATTGTGGATGTGGGCAGTCTCGGTCAGTCGGAAGTCGCTGCCAGTGCAGCATCCTCACAAGTTGCAGAGCAGTTGATGCAGCAACTATCCCTTGCCCGCTATCTGCAAGATGCCATCAATACCGGCGGACTGAGTAAACCGCTGCCTGTGAGCCTCGGAATCGAAGACCCGAACATTGTCACTTCGCTGACGCAGTTTAACGAGAATGCCCTCAAACTGGGGAGGTACGAGACTTCGGGCATGACAAACAATCCTGTAGTGAAGGAACTGAGCAACGAACAATCGGCTCTGAAGGGCAATTTGAGTAAAATGGTGGCGGTATATATCAGCACACTTGATGAACGCATCTCCAGTTCCCGCAGTGCCAACGCCCGTGCCAATGACAAGATTGCTGCCGTACCGACCAAGCAAATCTATGTGGAGAGCGTAGAGCGTCTGCAGAAGATTAAGGAGTCACTCTACTTAAACCTTTTGAGCAAACGTGAAGATCTGATGATTAGTCAGCCTTCGATGGAGGGCAATGCAAGAGTGATCGAAGAGGCACGTGTGAATGTGGTTCCCGTCTCACCGAATGAGAAGAAAACCATCGCGATAGGAACGATCATTGGCTTGCTTGTACCCATCTTTTTCTACTTTATGCGTCGCCTGCTGGATACCAAGGTTCGTTATCGCGGTGATATTGAACGTTATACGTCGGTGCCTTATGCCGGTGAGATTCCTTCGCGTGAAAAGAACGATGACCGCAACATTGTGGTGGTAGACAAGAAACGTGATGCAGTATCCGAGGCGTTCCGTACGTTGCGACCAAACCTCGAGTATATGCTCGGCAATACGCAAAAGTCACACACGATGATTTTCACTTCGTTCTTCGAGAGCAGCGGCAAAACCTTCCTTACCACAAACCTGGCTGCCAGTTTTGCCCTCTCGGGAAGACGCGTCATTATCCTTGACCTCGATCTCCGTAAAGGTACCTTGAACAAGGTGGTGTCGGACCGCCGTTTCGCTGGTATTTCCAACTATTTGGCAGGCAAGGTGGATAATATTGATGAGGTGATTCAGCACAACCAGATTGCTGAAGGCGTGGACTGCCTCTTCTCGGGTCCTCTTCCTCCCAACCCGGTTGAGCTTCTCAGTAGCCAGCGCTTCGACGATATGATTGCCCGACTCCGCGAGATGTACGAATATATCATTTTGGACTGTGTGCCCGCAGGTATCGTGGCAGATGCTGATATCGTGAAACGTGTGGCAGACTCCACCATATTCGTCATCCGTAGTGGACGTTGTGACAAGCAGATGTTGCCTGAATTGGATAAACTGTATAAAGGAAAGAAGTTCCCGAACATGTGCGTGGTGCTCAACGATGTGAAGTACAAGAAAAGCAATAGTTACGGCAGTGGCAAGCACTATGGCTATGGTTATGGCTATGGTTATGGTTACGGTTATGGCTATGGCTACGGTTATGGTTACGGCTATGGCTACGGCTATGGTTATGGCGCTGAGTACGGAGCGAAAGACTCGGGAAAGAAGTCCAAGAAGAAACAGCAGACGGACGAGGAATCCATGGAGGTGTGATTGAACGATTGAGCCGCGTTGCTGTTGTTTCGTATGCCGAAGGCGGTTGTTGACGGCAATGTGTCGTTCTTAATCCTTGTGACGTGATAGAGAAAATGACTAACCGATAACCGTTTGGAAAGATGGATCTGAGAAGTGTCTTCTCGTTGAAGAAATACCGTCGGGAGCCTCTCCCGGAAGGTATCTTCGAAGGGACTGTGGATGTGCATTCGCATCTGCTCCCCGGAGTGGATGACGGATTCCAGACGGCTGAAGATACGATAGAGGCTCTTCATACATGGGCAGCGGCAGGTGTGAGAGGCGTCATCTTCACTCCTCATTTCATGGAAGGCTATAAAGCTAACCGCCGATCTGCCATTGAACAGCGTTTCAACGCCTTCCAACAGCAAGTCAACTCCTATGTCTCCTCTCTCTCCTTGGGCGAGGCCGGGAAAGGGCTTCCTACATGCTATCTTGCCGCCGAATATATGGTCGATGACGGTTTCGAATCACATGCTGCTGACGGCTACTTGAGCCTTGGCCATGATTCGGGATGGGTGTTGACGGAAACCTCCTATGTGGATATCCATCCATCTCATACTCAGTTGCTGTATGACATGTCACTTGCCGGATACCAACCTGTGATTGCTCATCCTGAGCGATACCAGTATGCCTCTGATCGACGATATGAGTCATGGAAGAGGAAAGGCTATAAATTCCAGCTCAACCTTCTCTCCTTGTCGGGCGCTTATGGCGATGCGGCGAAGGAAAAGGCGGAATGGATGCTTGCCGATGGCATGTACGACTATGTGGGATCAGATGTACACAACCTCCGCAATTTCCTTTCTTGGTTACCCAAGATCATGCTGACTCCCAGACAGACGGATGACCTTCGCCTATTGTTGGAAAACAACACATCCTTGTTGTAGTTGCTCGTGCAAGAGCAGCTCAATCAATTCCCCACTGCTTCAATTTCTTTTGTCTTCGATGCCTGATGTGTAATGGAGCGCATTAGTGAGCTGATGAGACAAAAACCTACAACCCCCCAAAGGCATTGCCAATGCTCAAGGGCATTTCGGCAATCATGTCGCCTTGATTCTTTGTGAGCAAGCTCTCCGAATCAATGCAACATGACTGCCAGTCCTTCGGACTTTGCAATCCCTTCGGAATAAACCGTCGCACTTCGTGTTCAAAAACCTTTTTTTGTGCTGTGCCCGACTAAGGCCGACTTTGCCGAAATAATCAAATCATCCAATCATTCATTAACAACAGACTGCTTACCACCTATGACGGAAAATGACAATGACCCGGTTCATAAGGTGCAAAGTGGGTGTATAGACCACGACGGCGAAGCCCGGTTTATAAGGTGCGCAGCACCGACGGTTTATTGCCATGAATCCTGCGATATGCGTAGCATAGCGTCAGAGGGATAGAGAAGGCTCGCAAAGAACTTGTTCTTTCAAGAGCATTCGATAGCCCTCGATACAGATGCCAACGGCATCGGAAGGATTCATGGGATTTTGTAGGTTTTTGTTTACCAACAAGGGGTACAGCATTTCAACAAAGAAAGACGACAGCTACGTACATACAATAATCCTGTTGAAATATCGTTGTACTTAAAGAAGTAATCAAAAATGTTATGAAATACACAATTCAGAAACTAGTCGAGCGCGATCCGGCACTAGTCACCAAATTGAAAGCCCACTGCTATGATCTCAACGGTTGTTGCCAAACCGTACATGCAGAATTGGGTCCGTTCCTGAATGAATATATATACCAAGAAGCACTCGCCATAATTCTAAACGAGAAGAACATACCTTTCGAGAAAGAGTATTATTTCTCTGTGGAGTATCACGGTCACGCCATCAACCACAAGCATTATGTGGATTTTCGAGTACGCGAAGAGATATTCATTGAATGCAAGGCCGTTGTTTCTCTTGGCCCAGAACAGCGTCAACAGTTGTGGAACTATATGAGATTGACAAAAACGCGTATTGGCATTTTGTATAATTTTGCACCCGTCCGTGATCAAGCAGAACACTATTATCTTGACACTGCCACAGACACAATGTACATTTTTTAAGGTCTATTGAGCAAGTCGAAGGTATCTCAGGCGAGGAGACCTGTGTGGCAGATAAGACAAAAACCTACAAAACCCCAAAGGCATTGCCAATGCTCAAGAGCATTTCGGCAATCATTTCGTCTTGATTCTATGTGAGCAAGCTCAACGAACCAATCCTCCATGACTGCCAGTCCTTCGGACTTGGCAATCCCTTCGGAATAAACCGTCGCACTTCGTGCTCAAAAACCTTTTTTTTGTGCTGTGCCCGACTACGGCCGACTTTGCCGAAATAATCAAATCATCCAATCATTCATTAACAACAGACTGCTTACCACCTATGACGGAAAATGACAATGACCCGGTTCATAAGGTGCAAAGTGGGTGTATAGACCACGACGGCGAAGCCCGGTTTATAAGGTGCGCAGCACCGACGGTTTATTGCCATGAATCCTGCGATATGCGTAGCATAGCGTCAGAGGGATAGAGAAGGCTCGCAAAGAACTTGTTCTTTCAAGAGCATTCGATAGCCCTCGATACAGATGCCAACGGCATCGGAAGGATTCATGGGGTTTTGTAGGTTTTTGTTGACTATAAGTTCTCTGTCGTTGATGATGGAGGACAAAGAATACCCGTCTCTTTTTCCGAAGCATTCAGAATAACAACCTGGAAAGTGGGGGGGGTGAGAGGGCTTTCGCGAGGATTTCGCGTATGCGTGTGTGCGAATTTTTTAAGTTTGTTAAAAAAAAATGAAGAAAAGTTTTTTTGATAAAATAATTATTATTACTTTTGTCGCGATTTTATGCTGATTAGGCTACGATGGGAAAAAATATCTACTATTTATATAAAACAACAAAAATGAAAAAGGCAATTTTAGTATGCATGTGCTGCCTGGCAGCCTTGTCCACCTTTGCTGATGACAATGCCAGCAAGGGTATCCATTTCGGTACCGCCAAGGATACCACGGACTACATCATTGCTCCTCCTCGTGCCAACTGGTTCTTCACCATCGGCGGTGGCGTCAATGCCCTCATAGGTGATGAGTATGAGAGCAGTGCCCGTTACACCGGAATTACTCCGATTGGTTACCTCGAAGTTGGTAAGTGGGTTCTTCCTGATGTAGCTGTCCTGTTCAACCTTTCAGGTTTCTCACTCAAGGGCCAGACTCGTTACACTCTGCAGCCGAATGTTGAGGTTCCCGTGGGCTACACGATGACCTCCACCACTCCCGAAGGTTATCTGCAGGAGTACACCCCGTTCAAGGAATATGGCTTTGCTGCCAACGGCCGCGTAATGCTTGACCTTACCAGTTTCTTCTGCGGCTTTGACAAGGGCGCTCAGAAAAAGTGGCATGTGATGCTGCCCATCGGCTTCGGCCTTGCTTATGAGCGTGGCGAGTTCGTCAACGAGCATCGCAAGAATAAAGACCATGACTATCATGGCAACTTCGAGTACAATGGTACTGTCGGCCTCGAGAACGAGTTCCGTGTAACCGACCGTTTCTCAATCGTCAATGATATCTATTGCTCCGTGCTTCGTGGTTCCTTCGACTACTCCGGTGCTGGTCCCAGCTACGAGAATCTTCGTTCTCCTTCTTTGGACCTCATTCCTGCCATCACCCTTGGTGCCCGCTTCGACTTGTCCAAGCCCGAGGCTTCCAACAGCAAGGATGGCTATGCTGCCAATGAGGTAGGTGTAAACCGTTACTTCACCAACACCAATGGCTTACGTGACGACCTGGCTGATGCCAAGGCTGAGAACGAAGAGCTGAAGAAGGAACTCGCCGAGATGCAGAAGCTCATCGACGACCTGCGCAACAAGCCTGCTGAGGTGAAATATGTCGAGAAGGTCCTCGAGCCCGATCCCATCATTGTTTACTTCAAGATTGACCGTTGGGAGCTCCTTCCCGAGGCAAAGGCTATCCTGAAGAGTTATGCTGCTGTCATCAACAACAGCGCCGACGATGCCAAGTACTACCTCATCGGTGGTGCTGACGAGGCCACTGGTACTGTAAAGCGCAACATCCTCCTCAGTAACAACCGTTCGCGTGTCGCCTACGATTATCTGATCAAGGAATGCGGTGTCAACCCCAACAAGTTGGAGAAGCGTGCCCTCGGTGGTATCCTTGAGTTCCAGCCTATCGAGATGAACCGTATGACGATCGTCTGCCCCAAGAATCACCGTCTGGCCCAGATCGTTGACAAGTATGCCAACGAGACCGACAACGATAAGAAGTAAAACATCTATTTATAAAAAGAGGAGCATGCGCGTCCGCGCGTGCTCCTCTTTTTATAGGCTAAAGGGTAAATCGAGCTTCGCTCTGGCTAAAGGGCTAAAGCCGGCTTTGCCGGAGTAATCAAGTAATCGAATAATCAAGTAATCAAGTTGTATGCGCTTTCAGCGCATTCCGCCTATGTGGAGTCAACTGCCGAATTGTCGGGCAAAAGTTCTTATAGGTTTTGATAAGCGAATTTACAAATAATTACATGGAAACTAATACGAATATTGTAGATCTGACATATCAGTTCGCACTTCGGATTGTTGCAACATGTCGTTATTTGACCGCTGATGCGCCTGTAAAGGAATATGTCTTGTCAAAACAACTTCTTAGAAGTGGCACTAGTATTGGTGCCAATGTGGAGGAGGCTCAACATCCCCAGAGCATGCCTGATTTCATAAGTAAGATGTCCATTTCATTGAAAGAAACTCGTGAAACCACTTATTGGTTACGTCTGTTGCGTGATGCGGATTATCTTACGGCCGAACAAGTACAACCCCTATTAGATGAATGTCATGACATTCTTCATATTCTGATTGCTATTATCAACACTTCTAACAAGAAGTTGGAGAAGAAGTAACTCATTTACCACAATTTCGCAAAGATGGTTGTTCCTGATATGATTGTGTTTCTATAGTTACACTGACGGACAGACAAAAAATTTGATTATTTGATTATTAGATTATTTGATTATTCAAAATTATGAAAAATAATTTTGCCCTCATCGGCGCTGCGGGATATATCGCTCCGCGCCACCTCAAAGCAATCAAGGATACTGGAAATGAACTACTTGCAGCTTACGACAAGTTTGATAGTGTAGGTCGTCTCGACAGTTTTTTCCCGCAGTGTTCGTTCTTTACCGAAAATGAACTGTTCGACCGCTTCTGCTCACGTCAGATGCATAGCGACAACCCGCTACAGTGGCTCTCCATCTGTACCCCCAACTATACGCATGATGCTTTCATCCGTTACGGATTGCGTCTTGGCTGCGATGTGATCTGCGAAAAGCCCGTCGTCCTGAATCCATATAACATCGACGCCCTCATGGAGGTGGAGAAGGAGACCGGGCACAAGGCATACAACATTCTTCAACTACGTCTCCACGACGCCATCGCGGCATTGAAGAAGAAGGTGGACGAGGGTCCTGCAGACAAGGTTTATGACGTGGACCTCACTTACATCACCTCCCGTGGCAATTGGTACTACACCTCCTGGAAAGGGGATGTGCACAAGAGTGGGGGAGTAGCCACCAACATAGGCGTCCACTTCTACGACATGCTACAATGGATCTTCGGTCCTGTGAAGGAGAACATCGTCCATGTGATGAGTTTCGACCGTGTGGCTGGCTATCTTGGACTGGAGAAGGCTCGCGTGCGCTACTTCCTCAGTATCAATGCTGATTGCCTGCCTGAGAATGCTGTGCAAGGTGAGAAACGTACGTATCGTACGCTCAACATCGACGGTGATGAGTTTGAGTTCAGTCAAGGTTTCACCGAACTGCATACCAAGAGTTATGAGCAGATTCTTTCAGGCAATGGCTTCCGCATCAGCGAAGCCCGTCCCTGCATCGAGATTGTCAGCGACATTCGTCGCGCCACTCCTGTCGGTCTCAAGGGTGACTATCACCCATTGGCTAAACTGCCGCTTTCTTCCCATCCATTCGGTTGGGATGAGAAACGTTGACAAAGCATCGGGGCAGCCAACTGGCTGCCCCGATGTCATTTATCGCGTCTTCCGTCTTCCGTCTTCCGTCTTCCGTCTTCCGTCCTCCGTCTTCCGTCCTTCGTCTTCCGTCCTCCGTCTTCCGTCTTCCGTCTTCCGTCCTCCGTCTTC
>R22__coassemble_169_pt1 | contig 50207 bp, 39 predicted proteins | sample R22__metabat2_low_PE_006 | metagenome-assembled genome bin R22
CTCGGCAGAACAAAATGGCCATTGCCCTGCCCGACTGTACGAAGAGGACAGTAAAACGATCAAATAAACGGAAAAAAAGAAAGGAGAATCCGCGAAAAAAGAACTTCGAAACGACGGACTGATCGCGGTGAGTTGCACCCTGAAAATTCCGCCCTCCCGACTCAGCGCTGTGTGTTGGGCGAAATCATTGACAAAAAAGAGCAGACCATTGACAGTTTTGCGATTATGTAAGCACGCTTGACCGTTCGTCTCCCTTGGGAAAGGAAAAACAAACAGTGGGTTTTAAACCTATGCTCCCCGTCATAGTCAAAACCCCGAAAGATAACCGACGGAAAAGAATCTGGTAGAACGCCGTCCCAGTGCGTCAGTCAGTGGCGGGAGTGGCCCCGACACTGCACTTGAAGGCAGGGGAAAATCCAAAAAAAATACAAATAATTTGGCGGTTCGCTTCCGTTGCCCTATCTTTGCAAGCGTTTAGTACTAACAATTAAAAATTTCTTACAATGGCTTACGTAATCTCTGACGATTGTATCAAGTGCGGAACCTGCATCGACGAGTGCCCCAATGAGGCTATCTCCGAAGGTGACACCAAGTATGTCATCAATCCCGACGCTTGTGTCGACTGCGGCACCTGCGCAGATGCTTGCCCCTCCGAGGCTATCCAGCCCGCATAATACAGCAAGTCGAAACAACTGACAATGAGGATGCTTCCCCACACGGGGTGGCATCCTCGTTTGCGTCGATAGGTGGCCGAACGGGTAGGTCTTTGCCGCCTTGCGGGTGTGCGTGTGGGGGTTATTCGAAGTAGAATGTGAGCACCATCATGCGGGTGCGCGCGGAGGACTCGGCAAGGGTGTACTTCAGCAGGTTCTTGTCGATGAGGTCGCTGCGGTCCTTGACGAGCACGTCGGGTAGGCCGAAGCAGAACTTCAGTTCGGGGATGAGTTTGAAGTAGGGCAGGTAGAAGTCGCATCCCACGCCGACTTCGAAACAGAAATCGACACGCTGCACGAGCAGTTCCTTCTGCTTCTTTACGGTGAGGTCGAGCATGGGGTTCACACCGGCCATGACATAGGGCCGGTAGTTGTTGAAACGCTGTGCGCCGTACTTCACGTCCACGGGTACGGAGAGGTAGGTGGACTTGATGGTCTGCTGTGACTTGGCAAAGGTGTTCTGCTCGCGGAACACTACGGTCTTGTCGCCGAAGTGCATGGTGGGTATGACGCGCAGCGCGAACCATGTGTTCAGTCTGGCTTCGCCCAGCACGCCCACGCTGAAGCCGGGGCTGTAGTTGGGCACATCGGCGAACCACGCCTCCTCGGTGCCGTCGTCGAGGGTGTTCAGGGCTCCGTTGTTCACGAACTCCAGATCCTGGGTGTGCATGCCGAAGAGGAAGCCGTAGTGCCAGGCGCGGTGGTCGATGTAGGGACGGTTCTGCACCTTGCGCTCCTGGGCGTGGAGCGCACTGCCAATGCTGAACAGCAACAGCATGCACAGCATCAGACGGCAGATATCAGTCTTTCGGAGTTTCATTCTCTTTCCTTATTTAAACGCACCGGTTGGAAAGTTATTGTAACCGTCGCCCCATTTTTTATGGCGTGCGTTGGCCTGCGCGACAGTAACGGCCGCAGATGGATGCCATTGAGGCTGTCGAACACCCCGCGGGCTGCGCGGCGGGCCTGGGATGTCGCAGTGCTGTCCGAGATCCCAGGTGGTGGCAGGAGAGGGCAGGGGGGAGGGCTATCGCTTCACCGTCACTTGCCAGAGACCCACGTAGAGGGCGTTCTTGCCGTTGTGCATGAGCGTCACGGGGTGGCCGTCGGCATCGTTGTAGAGGGCGGGCTCGACGAAGACGCTGTGGCTGTGTCCGCCCATCACGAGGTCGATGCCGTGGGTCTGGGGAATGAAGCGCTCGTCGTCGATGTCGGCCGAGGGTATCTGCCAGCCGAGGTGCGAGAGGCAGACGATGAGGTCGCAGTGTTCCTTACCGCGCAGCAGCGCAGCGGTTTCGTTGGCCTTTGCCACGGGGTCGAGGTAGGTGATGCCTTCGTAGTTCTTCTTGAACACCAGTCCCTCCATCTTGGGTGTGACGCCGAAGACGCCGATGCGTACGCCCTTACGTGTGAGGACGGTGTAGGGCAGCACGCGGCCTTCGAGGGGTGTGCCTGCCACGTCGTAGTTGCACGACAGGACGGTGAACTGTGCCATATCGTACAGGCGCTGCATGTTCTCCTCGCCGAAGTCGAACTCGTGGTTGCCGATGGTGACGGCGTCGTAGCCCATGGCATTCATGAGCCGGACCTCGGTCTCACCCTGGAACAGGGTGTAGTAGAGGGAGCCCTGGCTGTAGTCGCCGCAGTCGAAGAGCAGCAGGTTGGGGTCCACATTGGCGCGTAGGCTGTCGATGAGGACTGCTCGGCGGGCATAGCCTCCCATGCCGGTCTTAGCATCGGGGTCGATGCAACTGTGGGTATCGCTGGTCTGCACGAAGGTGAGGGTGACCTCGCGTGTGCACGAGGTGATGAGGATGCCTGCCAGGAGGCCGAGGAGTAGGTATGTCTTCTTCATTGTTCGGGGTTATCTGACTTGTATGCGTCCTTCGACGGGAGCAGAGATGGGTTCGCCGCGCTGGGTGAAGGTGGCGATGTAATCGGTGACGACCTGACGCATGACGCCGTCCTCGCAGAGTCGTCGGTCGGTGCCTTCGGCCAGTACGGAGAGTCCGTCGTTGCCTTCGGCGAGGTAGTTGATGGTGGCGATGCGATAGGATGCCTCGGAGTCCACATCGCGGCCGCCGACGGTGGCACCGAGGAGCCGTCCGTCGGAGGAGATGACGAGCCGTGCACCGCTGATGCACTGTCCGCCCGCCGCTGCCACCTGCTCGAAGAGGGTGGTGAGCTGCTGCCCGTTAAGGGTGAGGAGGAACAGGTAGTTCTCGAAGGGGAACATGTTGTAGATGTCGCCCACGGTGATGTCGCCGGGATTGAAGACGTTGCGCAGTCCGCCCATGTTGGTGATGCCGAGGTCGACGGGTGTGCCGTTGGCCAGGTCGCCGGCATGACGGATGGCATCGGCGGCGAAGTTGGCGAGTTCGCACTCGGGCAGACTCTTGTCCATGAGGGTGGCACAGGTGCCCAGCACGGGCGACTGCTTCTCGACGACGAGGTTGCGGTACTCGTCGATAATGGCGCAGCAGGTGCTGTCGGGGGTGGCATCGAGGGAGGCGGTGACGCCCAGCGGACGGGCATCGATCTGCAGCACTTGGGCAGGGCGTGTGCAACCGGCCAGCAGCAGGACGGCGAGGAGGGGAAGGATGGTTTTTCCTGTCATGGGGATAGGTGTTTGTTCGTGATGCAAAGGTAGTTACTTTTTGGAAAATTATGAAAAAGTTGTCAGATAATTTGGCTGTGACAAAAAAAAGTTGTTATTTTGCACCGCTTTCGCGCAATCGCTGTCAGAGGAAGAGTGACCTGATATGTTGCGTAGGGACGATAAACAATTAATAATTAATAAGAAATGGATTTAATTAAAGTTGCAGAAGAAGCATTTGCTACCGGTAAAGAGGGTACTGCTCCGAAGTTCAAATCGGGCGACACCGTCACTGTAGCATATCGTATCATCGAGGGTAGCAAGGAACGTATCCAGCTGTATCGTGGCGTCGTCATCAAGATCTCGGGCCATGGCTACAACAAGCGTTTCACTGTACGCAAGATGTCGGGTACCGTTGGCGTAGAGCGTATTTTCCCCATCAGTTCTCCCGCCATTGAGAGCATTACCGTCAACAAGGTCGGTAAGGTTCGTCGTGCCAAGCTGTATTACCTCCGCGCCCTCACCGGCAAGAAGGCTCGTATCAAAGAGAAGAGGGTCATCATCGCCAAGTAAAGAGCGTAAAGCAATCCATAAAAAGGCTTGTCCCTTCCGGGCGAGCCTTTTTTATTGCCTGTACATTGCGTCCGTGGTATGCTCTGGATGCGCTTTTGTGAGAAAAAGTGGAAAAGATTTGTTTGTTTCTTTTCCCTGTACTATCTTTGCAGCGTCAACTTATAAAAACAACAACAAAATGAAGAAAGTTATTATGATTGCTGTCTTGCTGGTATCGGCACTGGCAGTGAACGCTCAGGATTACAATTGGGCAATCGGTCTCCGCGGTGGTTATGAAAAGAACGCCGGTATCACCTTGAAGAAGGGTATGGACGGCAGTGCTTGGGATTTCACCGGCAACTGGTACCTCGGTGGCGAATACACGAGATTCAATCTGCAGGGTCTGTATGAACTTCAGTACACCTTGACGGGTCCCCTCGATTGGTATTGGGGCGTCGGTGGTCATGTAGGTTCATGGAGCGATGCCAACAATGGCAAACTGTGGCTGGGTCTCGATGCAGTGATCGGTCTGGAATTCAAGTTCCCGAGCCTGCCTATCGCTATCTCGCTCGACTATCGTCCCGGCTTCAACTTCATCCCCGAGACCTCACCTGCCTATGGTGATGTGGCCTTCGGCCTGAAGTTCTGCTTCTAAGCAAGACGACACAACGCATGAAGAGGGAAGGGACACACCGCTGTTCCTTCCCTTTCTTCTTTCCGGAGGCTGCGAGAATCGGACGATATGCTTGCGTATTTGACAAAGGGGTGTTATCTTTGTGCGCTCAAACGATACGGATATGATGAAAAGACTATACATTGCATTGACACTCATGCTGTTGGTGGCCGCTGCTGCTACGGCGCAGGAGTACGATTGGGCTGTGGGCGTGCGTGTCGGCGGTGCCAACGGCGGGCTGACGGTGAAGCGCAACCTCGGCGCCCAGGCGGTGGAAATCGGCGTGGCATTGGCTGCCGACAACTCTGGCCGTCTGCAGGCCCTCTATGAATGGCAGAAGCCCGTGTTGGCCGAGGGCGTGCAACTGTACTATGGCGTAGGCGCCTTTGTGGGGGCTTTCGACTTCAGTTCAGCGCCACAGATGGGCCTCGGTCTGGAGGGCGTCATAGGACTTGAGTACAAGGTGCCGTCCGTCCCCATCGCCTTCTCGCTCGACTACCGTCCCGGCGTGAGTCTGGTGCCCGACTTCTCCAAATCGACCTACGGTGATGTGGGCCTGGGGTTGAAGTTCTGCTTCTGAATGGTGGGATAGTTGCTATTGTTGCTATAGATGCTATAGTCGCTATAGATGCTATAGATGCCTCGCTGAAGAAGCCATTGACATTGAAGTTTCTGGGGCTCTGTCTATGACAAGAGCATCGTACTAAAAACAAGGGCGTCCGATACGAAAGTACCGGACGCTCTGTGTTGAAGGCTTGTGAGGGGTTATCCCCAAGCGAGGGCGCTGGCGCCGAGGACGGCAGCATCGGCATCCTTGAGTTCGCTGACGAGCACCTTCACCTTGCCCTGCCAGATGCGGAGCACGTTAGCCTCGAGGGCTTCGCGGATGGGGTTCATGATGTAGTCACCGCTCTTGGTGAGTCCACCGAACAGGATGATGGCCTCGGGAGCCGAGAAGGCTACGAAGTCGGCGAGGGCAGCACCCAGGATGTCACCCGTGAACTTGAAGATTTCGAGGGCAATCTTGTCGCCCTGAACGGCTGCATCGTAGACGTCCTTTGACTCGATGGGACGGTCGGTGATGTTGCGGAGCAGGCTGGGAGCATCGCTGGCTTCCATGCGCTCCTTGGCTGTGCGTGCCACGCCGGTAGCCGAGCAGTATGCCTCGAGGCAACCCTTGCGGCCGCATCCGCAGACGCGGGCCTTGTCGCTACGGTCGACGATGACATGACCAAGTTCACCGGCAAAGCCGTCATGGCCGTATACCAACTGACCGTTGATGACGATGCCGCTGCCGACACCGGTACCCAGGGTGATTTCGATGAAGTTCTTCATGCCGCGGGCTGCACCATAGGCCATCTCGCCGATAGCGGCGGCGTTGGCGTCGTTGGTCACCGTGACGGGGACACCCAGTTTGTCGCTGAAGGCTTGTGCCAGCGGGAGGACACCCTTCCACGGGAGGTTGGGGGCGAACTCGATGGTGCCGTGGTAGAAGTTGCCGTTGGGGGCGCCGATGCCGAAGCCCTTGATCTTCTCGGTGCCTCCTACCTCCTCGATCATCGGGAGGAGTTGTGCACAGATAGCGTCGACATACTCTTCGAACACTTTATAATTTTGCGTCTTGACCGAACCGGTCTTCAGGATGTTGGCGTTGGCGTCAACGATGCCGAAGACGCTGTTGGTGCCACCGATGTCCATTCCCACTACATAGGGTTTCTCGATATTGCTCATAAATAATGTTGTTTGGGTTAATAATCTTTGCAAAACTAATCATTCTGCTTGGTAACTCCAAACATATTTTTGTATTTTTGCACTGGATACTACATTTTTTTCCAAGATGAAAGAAATTCCCGAAGAACTCCGCGCCTATGTGGAGGCCGAGATACTGCCTCGCTACGACCACTTCGATGCCGGACACCAACGCGATCATGTGCAGATGGTCATCGACAGCAGCCTGCGCCTTGCGCGCGCATACGATTTGAATATAGGTATGGCGTACACCATCGCCGCCTATCACGACACGGGACTCGTGAACGGCCGCGAGCGCCATCACCTCGACTCGGCTGTGATTCTGCGTGCCGACGCCATGCTGCGCCGTTGGTTCACGGATGAGGAGATTGAACAGATGTGTGAGGCCGTGGAGGACCATCGTGCCTCGGCCGGACAGCCTCCGCGCTCCCTCTATGGCAAGGTGGTGGCCGATGCAGACCACGACAACACGGCCGAGACCATCGTACGCCGCACCCTGCAGTATGGACTGGAACACTATCCCGAGAAGACGAAGGAGGAACACCGCAGGCGGGCCTACGACCACCTGCAGGAGAAGTATGCCGAAGGCGGCTACCTCCACTTCTGGCTTCCCGAAACCGAGCAGTCGCCCCATCTGGGCGAACTGCGCCGCTGGATGCACGACGGCACCGTGGCCGACGTGTTCGAACGGCTGTGGAAGGAAGTGGGAAGAGAGGAATGAGGGCAGAATGGAAGACTTCAGACATAGGACATAGGACTTCGGAGGCTATAGAGGCTATAGATTCTATAGCAACTATAGATACGATGGAGGCTATAGAAACGAGGGAGAAAACAAAAAGGAGGACGGTTGTCCTCCTTTTGCTGTGGTGCCACCGGGATTTGAACCAGGGACACACGGATTTTCAGTCCGATGCTCTACCAACTGAGCTATGGCACCAACGTTTTTGCTTTTGCGCTGCAAAGGTAGCGCTTTTCTGCAATATGACAACCCTTTTTTGAAAAAAACTTTCGCTGTTTATGGCTTTTTAATACAAAAATGTGCAAATAACTCAAAATAGATAGTAATTTTGCACAAAATTTGCATAATAGGTATTAAGATGAAAAGGATTCCTGTAGTATTGACGTTGCTGCTTTTGCTGAACATGCTCTCTGTGGCATTTGTGTCAGCACAGCCTCGTTTTGAGATGAAGGTCACAGGTACTGTCCTTGACAGCAAGACCTCCGAACCTCTTGTAGCCGCTGTCGTCAAGGCCACCTCGGCAAACGGCGGCGACGGTACCTTCGCCATCACCGGCGAGAAGGGTACGTTCGAACTCACCCTCGACCGTCCTGGCAAGTATACCCTTGAGTTCACCTATCTCGGATATAAGAAGTACACCAAAGACTTCAGTTTCCGTCCTGGTCCATCGAACAACGTCGGAAAGATCAAGATGGAAGAAGATGCCGTGATGCTGAAGGAAGCAGAAGTCATCGGCAAGAACATGCGCGTGAAGCAGACTGCCGATACCACCGTCATCAATGCCGACGGCTACAAGGTGATGGACGGCGCTACTGCCGAAGACCTCATCGCCAAGATGCCCGGCATGCGCGTCACCAACGATGGCGTCGAGGCGCAGGGCGAGAAGGTGGAGAAGGTGCTCGTCGATGGCAAGGAGTTCTTTGAGAACGACCCGAAGATGGCCCTCAAGACCCTCCCCGCAGAGGTCGTTCAGAGCGTCGCCGTGTTTGACAAGAAGAGCGACCGTGCTGAGTTCACCGGCTTCGACGATGGCGAGAGCATGAAGGCCATGGATGTCCGCACACGCTCGTACAAGCGCAACGGCGTCTTCGGCAAGATTACCGCACAGGGAGGCCATGATCTGCCTGCTGATGAGAACGGAGGCCTGGATGCCAGCGCAGAGATGACTCCCCGCTACAACGGCAACTTCAATCTCAACATCTTCAACGGCAACCAGCGCATCACCCTCATGGGACTCTCCAACAATGTCAACCAGCGTAACTTCTCGTTCGACGACCTGATGGGAGCCGGTGCCATGGGTGGCATGGGCGGCCGCATGTGGGGACAGCAGAACGGCGTGGCCAAGGCCAACGCCTTCGGCGGCAACTACAACGACAGTTTCTTCGACGATAAGTTGGAGGTCCAGGGCAGTTACTTCTTCAACACTACCGACACCCATCAGGAGGACTCCACGTTCAGCGACTACCTGAGCCTGGACCGCCGCACCGAGTCCTACTCGAAGAGCGACACGAAGAACCTGAGCCACAACATCAACATGCTGATCCGCTACCGGCCCAGCGAGAACGACCAGATCATCTTCCGTCCGCGTATCGGCATCCAGCGCAATGCCTCCATCAGCGAGTCGCGCAACTATACCATTGCTCCCATTGCCCGTGACACCGCTTGGACCACCAAGGAGGCCGACTCGCAGGGCGAAGGCTACAATGTGGGCGGCAACCTCACCTGGATGCACAAACTCAATGATGCTGGACGCACCCTCTCACTCAACCTCAGCGGAACGCTCTCTGGCTCGGGCAACGAGTCCAACGACACCAAGACGCTTAACACCAACTATGCCGACCAACGTGTTACCAACGACACCCATAACTACAACTATGGCGCAAGCGTCGACTGGACCGAGCCCATCAACGAGAACATGCAACTCAACGCCTCGCTGAGCATGAACAACAACCATTCGGCCAGCACCAATGTCACCGAGTATTCGAAGATGGGCGGCATGAGTAATGGTCAGCGTTTGGATCCCATCGTACGCGACTCCATTGATACGAACCTGTCGAACACCTTCGAGAGTGACTATCGTCGTCAGTCCATCGACCTGGGCTACCGTTACCACAACACCTCCATCAACGCCATGGCGCGTATGCAACTGGAACGTGCCGACCTGTCGGGACAGCAGACCTACGACTACTACCACGGTGCGGTAGCCAACGATCCCTCGTATGTCATCGACTCCAAAATCTACTACAACGTGATGCCTATGGCCATGTTCGAGTGGAACGGTGAGGGTGGCAACAGCCTCCACATGATGTACCGCAGCAGTTCGTCGGCTCCCGGCATCAGCCAACTGCAGCAGAGTGTCAACAATGTCAACCCGCTGTCGCTCTCCACGGGTAACCCCACCCTCGGTCAGTCGCAGAACCACAACCTCCATGCACGCTTCATCCACAGCAACATGGAGAAGGCCACCAACCTCCAGTTCCATCTCGGCGGAGGTATGACGCACAATCCCATCGGCTCTGTCACCACCATCGTCAATGCCAACACCACCGTCGATGCACTGCCTATCGACTTCTACAAGCAGGGCGGTGACCAGTTCGCCGGCCTCTCCATGGTCAAGGGCGCACAGATTACCCGTCCGATGAATCTCGACGACAATACTTACAACCTTTGGGCCGGTCTGACCTATGGCTTGCCGTTCGACCTCATCATGAGCAATCTCAACCTCAACCTCGACGGCGGTTACAATGTATACCATGGTCTGCGCGAAGTCGTCAATGCAGATGCCGCCGGCCATCTCACCTGCGACGAGGTGAAGACCACCAGCATCAGCCGCAGCATCGAGCCTGGTCTGGAGATCACCTCGAACATCAGCCAGAACGTTGACTTCTCGCTCGAGTACAATCTCGAGTTCAGTGATGTCAAGAGTACCGACAACCCCCGCAACTACCTCACGCACTTCGCACGCGGCACGTTCCAGTGGGTTATCTGGAAGGGCATCACCATGGAGCACAGCGTGGACTACACCTACTACACCGGTTCGGCCATGAACGGCAACGACATTGCCACACTGCTCTGGAATGCCGCTCTCGGCAAGAAGTTCCTCAACAACGCCCTCGAGGTGAAACTCTCGGGCTACGACATCCTCGGCTCGCAGAAGTCCTATAACCGCAGCGTCAGCGACATGGCCATCACCACCAACTACTACAATGTGATGCCTCGCTACGTGATGCTCACCGTTGTTTACAACCTCCGTGCTTTCAAGGGCGTCAATACCTCGAGCAGCGGCATGGATGGTGGCTTCGGTCCCGGCATGCGCGGCATGGGTGGTCCCGGCCCCCGTTTCTAATGTTTTCCGAACAGACCGCCTGAGCGGTCATCCGATAGAAATGAAAGAGCGCATCCCGATGTGGGGTGCGCTCTTTATATGTGTCCGCCAAGAGGACCGCATCACCTTATCGCGAGGCGGTGGCAGGATGCAGCAGGACCACAGGGCCGAGCAGACCTGACTCCTGCAGGGTGGAACCCGCATGCCAGGGATTGACGCTGGTCCAGGTGGGACGCTCTGCCTCGGGCAACTGCTGGTCGCCGATGAGTCGGTTCTGCCAGTTGTTCACCACCTCGACGCGGATGGTGTTGGTGCCTTTCTTGAGCAGACGGCCGGTCTCCACGCGGTAGGGATAGGTCCAGGCGCCACCGGCATACTTCCCGTTGACATATACCTTTGCCATCACCATCACCCGGCCGAGGTCGAGGTAGACGGGCGACTTCGGCGTCTCGGGAAGTTCGAACGTCTGTGAGTAGGTGGCCGTGCCGGAGTAGTAGCGGATGGCGGGGTTGTCGTTGGCGGTCCAGGAGGCGAGCGTCTCGAATGTCACAGGTTCGGCAGGGCCACGGAAATCGCTGTCGAAGTCCACTGTCCAGGGGGTGTCGAGGGACATCCATACCTCCTCATCGCCGAAGTTGCGGCCTGTGGAGGGCTGGGGCTTGCGGGTATGGTCGAAGACGATGAACAGGCTCTGGTTGGGGGCCAGCATCATCGGAACCTGCGTGCGGCCATCGACCACGGCGTAGGCCGTGAGGTCGCGCTGCGAGGCATCGGTGGGGTCCCAACACTCGATGGCGGCATCGGCAGTGCGGAAGGTGGCATCGAAGGTCTGCGAGGCATCGCTCTGGTTGCTCACGAACCAGATGTCGCGTGTCTCCGTGCGGCGGTGGATGAAGGCGATGGGCTTCGAGGGGTCGACATAGCAGTCGGGTGCGATGCCCAGCTCGTCGACGATGGTCTGCAAGTCGGTGCCATCGGCCCATACGCGCCCCTTGCCGTAGGTGGCCCCGTTCCACATCGCGGCAGCCAGCGTGCGCACCTTGTCGTCAGCGGCAGGGTAGTCCTGCATGCTCGGCGATGTCTCCGGACGCGGACCCACGACGTTTAGTCCTTCGCGCGTGAGCCGTTCGATGGCTTCCAGCACCTCCGGACGCATCGTCGTCTGCCGTGGCAATACCAGCAAACGATACTGCATACCGGATGCCAGCGTCAGTGCGCCGTCGGTCACGGTGGCATCCTTCAGCACTTCGGCATTGAGGTAGTCAAAACTGTATCCGCGAGGCAGGGCAGGCGAACATTCGCCCGTCATCTTGGGGGCATCCTCACCGATGAAGTAGGCCACATCGGCCACATACGAGCCTTGCTGGAGCATCAGGTTGCAACGACGGAGGTAGTCGGTGAAAAGGTCAATCTGGCTAAACCAGGTGTTCTTCCGCTGGAAGTCATTGCCGAACGGGGCGCTGATGCCAGGCAGCGTGGTGTCGTCGGGCTGCTGGATGAATAGGTGGAGGAGGGTGGCGTTGATACCTTCGCAGAAGAAACGGTCGGTGCGCTGCTTCATCGTGGCGGGGTAGCGGCTGTAGTTCGGTCCGCCGGCCGTGCACGATTCGGCCCATACCTTTTGCTTGCCATAGATGTGGGCACACGAACTGGCTGCACGGTTCTCGATGTCGCCCAGCGAGCCTTCGCTCCAGAATTCGCCTGCCACCTCGTCGCTCTGTCCGCCGTACATCAAGAACTCGCTGGGGAATCCCCAGTGGCCGTAGCACTCGAGCCATGTGGTGAGGCCATGCTGGTGGCTCACCTCGCGCAGACCACCCACGTAGTCATAGGCCACACGGTCGGCAATCAGTCGGCGGAGGTCCCAGAGGAAACGCTCACTCTGGTCCTGTGAGCCGATGACCTGTCCGTACATCGTGGGCAGGAAGGGCGTGGGGTCGTAGCCGTAGCGTTCGGTGAACGAGTCAATCATGTCGTCGGTCCAGTTCTGTCCGCCAGTCTCGTAACTGTCCTCCACCACGATGCGGAACGAACGGCGGTCGGCCTCGGGGATGCGGCGCATCAGCTCGCCCAAGAAGGCGTCGAAGTGGGCTGCTACATGTTCACGGCTCATCTTGTCTACCTCGTAGCCGGTGGCTTCGCGGCTGGCAGGGGAGTTGGTCACTCCCGTAGGCACCATGGCCGTGCGCAGCACGGTCCAGGTGCCGTCGGGAACGGTCCAGGTCAGTGTGCCGTCGGCAGCCATCCTGTCGGTAAGGTCGGTGACCTCATCGGGCTGGATGCAGAGATATCCCTCTGCCTCGGGCTGCGTGGCCCACATGTATTCGTCCCACATGGGCAACGGCGACTGGAACATCTTGCCGAGTGACTTCTCTTCGTAGCGCTCCATGGCTGGGCGGTCGGATACGGTCACGGTATAGTCGCAGTCGCGCGGTCCACCCGTGCTGATGAGTCGGAGCGCCTTTCCCTTCACGTCAGGCAAGGCGATGCAGATGGGGGCGTGGGGGTGGAAACCCACGTTCAGGGCATCGTTGGTGCGGTCCAGATGTTCCACCTTCAAGGTCTCGTATCCGCCGTTCTTCTGCACCTGGATGATCATGTTGATGAGCAGATATCCATCGGTCTGGATGGTGAGGCTGCGTGCTGTGAACGCAGGGTCCAGCGTAATGTCGGTCGTCAGGTCGTAGCCCGCCGTCTTGTGAAGCGTCACACTCTTTTCCTTCCCTTCCTTCGGGGCAGGATAGGCCAGTACCCGCACGTCCTGTGCCTCGTCGCCCGGCGAGGGGAGCACGACATGCTGTTCCGTGCCATCACCTGTCAGGGTAGTCTGCGTGGAGGCCAGGTAACGCATCGCCTGTGAGGATTTCACCCATGGGCCACCGCTCTGACTCCACCCCGGGCAGTTGAAGACACCGATTTCGATGCCCAGTTCGGTGGCACGCTTCAAGGCTGCATGCATCACTTCCCACCATTCGGGGGAGAGCACCTTGATGTCGCCGGCCGGCACGTCGTCCTGCCAGATGTTGCCGATGTAGGCACGTGTGATGCCAACCTTCTTCATGGCCTCGAGGTCGTGTTGCACGCCTTCGACGGAGATGTTGTCGCTCATCCAGTACCAGTACACAGCCATGCGCTGGCTGTCGGGGAGTTGGCGGAACTGTCTGCTCAGTTCATCACCTTTGGATGAACAGGAAAGGAGGACAAGAAGCGTCACCAGCAAGGTGAGAGGAAAAAAGATTTTTTTCATTGGATGATTTGTTGAGAAGGTTTTTGATTCGTTCGATTCAAGTGATAGCGGAAAGCCGTGGAGTCGCAAAGGCCGCCCTATTCCAGACGATAGAGAGGATGGCCTGCTGCATCTGTGCGGCGGGAGGCACCGAGGATGTCCACACAGCCGGGCAGACCGTTGTAGGCGTTGAGGTGTCCCATCACGGTGAGCGCATGGTGAAGGTTCGAGGGATGGTCCAGAAGGTTTATGTCTTCGCGCACACAGCCATCGGGCAGTTTCACGACGAGAAGATGCTCCGGGGATGTCTCGCCGATGGAGTCTGCCAGCAGGACGTTCGTCGTGAGGGCGGATGCACATTGGGCGGCACTGTCGACAACCTCCACTCGGTTCTTGCCGGATGACCAACCCACGATGTAGCCACGCACCCAATACATCATGTTGGGATCGAAGGCTGCGGAGCCGGAGGCGCCCGTCTGGAGGGCGATGGCAGTGCCGACATTGAACGGTGCATCGATGGTGTTTGAGGTCGTGGAGGTGCTGTCGGAGGGCGTGTCGTCGTCATGGATGGCAGTGACGACGCTGACATTGCGCAATCCTGCCGTGCGGAAATAAGTCGTGATGTCGCCCTTCAGACGACGCTTCTCGTGGAGGAGCGACGGGTTGTCCACCAGGTTCAGGGCATATTGGACGAGAGAACCGGAAGGCAGTTCTACGGGCAGACAGGACGAGGGAGAACAGGGGAAGGTGTCGGCGATGAGGATGTTTGACTCCACGCTGAAAGGAGGTTCGAAGGTACAGCCGTTCGTCAGCGAGCCCTTGACGGTGCCAACCACATATCCCTCCACCCACACTGCCGATGTCGCGGATATCCATTGCGCTTCGGCCACCGTATAAGGGTCGCCCTCGGCACCCGTGTGGATGACCGTCACGGAGTCGCCTGGAAATGAAGGGATAGAATCGGAGGTGTCGCCGTTGGATGGATTGTCGCCATTGTCGTCGGGGATGAGGGGCGAAGAGCAGGAGAAAAAGACGAACATCGACAGCAGGCTCGTCAACACCGATGTCGGAAGGGACATCCGTGCGATGAAGGGCAGAAGGTGTTTTCTGGGTGCGTCTTTCATCCGTTTTGTTCAATAGGTTTTGCAAATTAACTCATTCCGACCGAGATGGCCAAACTTTTTTTGCTTTCTTTGGGAAAGGTGAACCAAAAAAATGAAAAGGATTGTGCACGTTTGCGAAAAATGCTGTAACTTTGCGACAGAAAAGAAAGTATCTTTTAATTCAATAAACAAACATGGTTAATTTCAAAGAAATCGGCCTGGTGAACACTCGCGAAATGTTCGCTAAGGCAGTAGCCGGTGGCTACGCAATTCCCGCTTTCAACTTCAACAACATGGAACAGCTGCAGGCTATCATCATGGCTGCTGCCGAGACCAAGTCGCCCGTCATCCTTCAGGTATCGAAGGGTGCCCGCAACTATGCCAACCAGACCCTTCTCCGCTACATGGCAGAAGGTGCTGTGGCTTATGCCAAGGAGTTGGGTTGGGAGAAGCCTGAAATCGTTCTCCACCTCGACCATGGTGACAGCTTCGAACTCTGCAAGAGTTGCGTTGACATGGGCTTCTCGAGCGTCATGATCGATGCTTCCAGCCTTCCCTTCGAGGAGAACATCGCCCTCACCAAGAAGGTCGTTGAGTATGCTCATCAGTATGATGTGACCGTTGAGGCCGAACTCGGCGTTCTCGCCGGTGTTGAGGATGAGGTTTCCGCTGAGGAGTCTCACTACACCAAGCCCGAAGAGGTTATCGAGTTCGCTACCAAGAGCGGTTGCGACAGCCTCGCCATCTCCATCGGTACCAGCCATGGTGCTTACAAGTTCAAACCCGAGCAGTGCACCGTTGATCCCAAGACCGGCCGTCTCGTTCCTCCTCCCCTCGCATTCGATGTACTGCACGAGGTAGAGAAGAAACTTCCCGGCTTCCCCATCGTTCTCCACGGCTCCAGCAGTGTTCCCCAGGAAGAGGTCGACACTATCAACGCCAACGGTGGCGCCCTGAAGGCTGCCGTAGGTATCCCCGAGGAGCAACTCCGCGAGGCTGCCAAGAGCGCTGTCTGCAAGATTAACATCGACAGCGACAGCCGTCTGGCCATGACCGCCGCCATCCGCAAGACCTTCGTCGAGAAGCCTGCTGAGTTCGACCCCCGCAAGTATCTGGGTCCCGCCCGCGACAACATGAAGAAACTCTACATCCACAAGATTGTGAATGTACTCGGTTCCGACGGAAAGGCTTGCTAAGCAACCTCACGCTTCCCATCCGGTGCTCCTCTCTTGCGAGAGGGGCACTTTTTTTGTGTACACGGTTTGCCCTTCTGATCAGGCCAAGGCTTTGGCTCGAAAGAGACCCCTACCTCTGTCCATGCAGTGGGATATATAGGCCGTATCCGCCTTGTGTCTCGTGCGGATTCTGGACAATGAGCCGTGGTGGACAGTAAGGGGGAAAAACAAAGGCAGACTCTCATGCGGGAGTCTGCCTTTGTGAAAGGTGCGCGTGACACGCACCGTAGGGATGTCAAGCCTCAGCGAGGAGGTCGCTGTAGTTGATTACGGGGTGCTTGGCGGCAGCCGTGTCGTCGGGACGTCCGATGGGGGCGTTGTGCGGAGCAGCATGGAGGATGTCGGGATCCTGGGCTGCCTCGGCGGCGATGCGGTGCATGACGTCGATGAAGGCGTCGAGGGTCTCCTTGCTCTCGGTCTCGGTGGGCTCAATCATCAGTGCCTGATGGAAGAGCAGCGGGAAGTAGATGGTGGGAGCATGGAAGCCGAAGTCAAGCAGCCGCTTGGCGACATCAAGGGTGGTGGCACCGGGCTTGCCGGTGGCCGAACCGTCGTCGATGAGGCCGTCAAAGACGAACTCGTGCTTGCAGACAGTGGGGATGGGCAGTTTGTACGCATCCTTGAGACACTCCTTGACGTAGTTGGCATTGAGGGTAGCGATGGGACCTACCTCGCCCACATGCTGACGGCCGATGGTGAGCAGCCAGGCGCAGGCACGCAGGATGACGCCGAAGTTACCCATATAGCCGCTGACACGTCCTGCACACTGTGCGGAGGACTCAGAGAGGGTGTAGGCACCTTCGCTGACCTCGGTGTGCGGGTAGGGGAGACACTCCTTGAGGAAGTCTGCCACGCCGACAGGACCGCTGCCGGGACCACCACCTCCGTGAGGCGTGGAGAATGACTTGTGCAGGTTGAGGTGCATGATGTCGAAGCCCATGTCGCCCGGACGGACACGGCCGATGAGGGGGTTCATGTTCGCGCCATCGTAGTAGAGCAGACCACCTGCCTCGTGTACGAGGGCGGCAATCTCGCGGATGTCTCGTTCGAAGAGTCCGAGGGTGTTGGGATTGGTCATCATGATGCCGGCGAGGTCCGGACCCAGGAGCGGCTTGAGGTCCTCGACATCGACGAGGCCTTGGGCGTTGCTCTTGACAACGACGACTTCGAGTCCGCAGACTGCAGCCGAGGCGGGGTTGGTGCCATGGGCACTGTCGGGCACGATGATTTTCGTACGGGCGAGGTCGCCACGGTTGCGGTGATAACTGCGCATGATCATCAGTCCGGTGAGTTCACCATGGGCTCCGGCGCAGGGACTGAAGGTGAAGTGCTTCATACCGGTGACGGCAGCAAGCATCTGCTCCATCTCGGCATAGATTTTCTGCACACCCTGGACGGTGTCGAGGGGCTGCAGAGGATGGAGAGCACCGAAGGCGGGCATGGCGGAAATCTCCTCGTTGATTTTTGGGTTGTACTTCATGGTACAACTGCCCAGAGGATAGAAACCGGTGTCCACGCCGAAGTTCATCTGCGAGAGGTTGGTGTAGTGACGGACGACGTCCACCTCGCTGACCTCGGGCAGGGCAGGAGCCTGGCTGCGCAGGAGGGCAGCGGGAAGAGCAGCAGCGATGCCGTCGCTCTGGATGGTGGGACGGGGAAGGGAATAGCCTTGACGACCTTCGCGTGAGAGGTCGAAGATGAGTTTGTCGTAGTATTTCATGTTCAGGCCTCCTTGACAGTTTGGATGAGACAATCGATTTCCTGACGCGTACGCTTCTCGGTTACACAGAAACTGACCAGCCCAGTGCCCTGTACTTCGCGTGCAGCGAAGATACCGGCAGCCTGCAACTTCTGACGCAGAGCGTCCATGTCGGTGCCTGCAGCAGGACGGAGCACGAACTCCTTGAGGAAGGGAGCCAGGAAGGCCTCTTCGAACTTGCCGGTGGCGATGAGGGCATCGTGGAGATAATGAGCGCCGGCGAAGGAGAGTTCGTTGACCTCGCGCAGACCCTTGGGACCCATCAGCGAAAGGTAGATGGTGACCCAGAGAGCCATGAGGGATTCGTTGGAGCAGATGTTGCTGGTGGCCTTGTCGCGACGGATGTGCTGTTCGCGTGCCTGCAGCGTGAGGACATAGCAGCGCTTGCCCTCCTTGTCGGTGGTGGCACCTACGATACGCCCGGGCAGTTTGCGCATGCAATCCTTGCGGCATGCCATGAAGCCCAGCGTGGGACCTCCGTAGCAGAGAGGAATGCCGAGGCTCTGGCCATCGCCGACGGCTACGTCGGCTCCCCACTCGGCAGGCGTCTTGAGGACGGCGAGCGTGGAGGGGTCGCAGTATTCGATGAGCATGGCACCAGCGGCATGGACGGCATCAGCAAGACCGGTATGGTCCTCGACGATGCCAAAGGCGTTGACGGAAGGAACCATGACACCAGCCACCATGCCGGAAGCAAGGGCTTCGGTTACGGCAGCGATGGAGGTCTGGCCACCTTCGGCAGCTACTTCTATGATCTGTGTGCCAGCATAGGAGGCATACGTCTTGACCACCTCCTTGACCTGCGGCAGCAGGGTGGAGGAGATGATGACGCTGTTCTTCTTGCGGGCAGAGGTGACAGCCATGCGGACAGCCTCGGCAGCAGCGGTAGGACCATCGTACATGGAGGCATTGCTGACCTCAAGACCCGTGAGGTTGCAGATCATGCTCTGATACTCGAAGATGTAACGGAGCGTGCCCTGACTGATCTCGGGCTGGTAGGGAGTGTATGCAGTGTAGAACTCGCTGCGGGAGGTGAGGGCGGGGATGACGGCCGGGGTGTAGTGGTCGTACCAGCCTTGTCCCACAAACGGGGTGAGGCGCGTGTTCTGCTCGGCCAACTGCTCGAAGTGGGCACGTACCTCCTGCTCGCTCATGCTGTCGGGGAGGTCGTACTCACCGCGGTAGAGGAATTCTTCGGGAACATCGGCGTAGAGTTCGGACAGGTCTTTCATGCCTATCTTGTCGAGCATCTCGCGGATGTCCTGGTCGGTATGAGGAATGTATTGGTTCATTAACGGAAATGAGATTGGAATGAATAATTACGGGCCAGATGGCACACAAAATTACTCGCAGAATGCGGCATAGGCCGTGGCGTCCATGAGTTTGTCCAGTTCAGCGGCGTCGCTGACCTGTACCTTGATCATCCAGTTCTCGTAGGGATCTTCGTTGATGAGTTCGGGAGCATCGTCGAGAGCGGTGTTCACCTCTACAACGGTACCGCTGATGGGAGCGATGAGGTCGCTGGCGGCCTTGGTGCTCTCTACGGCACCGAACTCCTCGCCCTGAGCGATTTCGTCGTCGATCTCGGGGAAGTCGACATATACGACATCGCCGAGTTCGTGCTGTGCATAATCACTGATGCCGATGAATGCAAATTCACCTTCCACCTTTACCCACTCGTGTGTTTCGGCATACTTGTAGCCTTCTTTTACTGTACTCATAAATCGTTGATGTTTTATTGTTAATATATTATTCTGTATGTTGTATGCTTACTTCTTGTAACTCTTGTTGAAGAACTTCTTCTTGACGACGGTGCCGGGGAAGGTCTTCTTGCGGATGCGGATCTCGACAGGGGTGTCGAGGGCAGCATAGCGGGCATCGATGAGAGCCATGCAGATGCTCTTGTCGACGGAGAGTCCGTGATAGCCGGTGGTGACCACGCCGATCTCCTGACCGTCCACCTCTACGGGATAGCCGTTGCGGGGAATGGCCTTGTCGGCCAGTTCGATGCCGACGACCTTCTTGGTGACGCCTTCGGCCTTCTGCTGAGCGAGGGCTTCCTTGCCGATGAACTCCTCCTTGTCGAGTTTGACGAACATGCCCAGACCTGCCATGAGGGGCGAGATCTCCTCGCTGAGTTCATGACCGTAGAGAGGCAGTGCGACCTCGAAGCGAAGGGTGTCGCGGCAGCCGAGACCACAGGGAGCCACCTCGCCTGAACCAACGAGGATATCCCATACTTTATTAATATACGCGTGCGAGCCGTAGATTTCGAATCCGTCCTCGCCGGTATAGCCGGTGCGACTGGCGATGATGGTCTCGCCGTCGACATTGATCTCCTTGAAGGTGTAGAAGGCCAGTTCCTTCACCTGAAGGCCCAGCAGACGCTCTACTTTCTCTTCAGCCTGAGGACCCTGTACAGCCACCTGACCGTAGACATCGGACTGATTGTCGATGACGACATTGTAGCCCTCGGCATTGCTGCGGATCCAAGCATCATCCTTGTCGATGTTGGCGGCGTTCACCACCAGCAGGTAGAGGTCGCCCTGCATCTTGTACACGAGCAGGTCGTCGACGCTACCACCGTGAGGATAGCACATGATGCCGTAGAAAATCTTGCCGTAGGGAGCATCGGTGATGTCGTTGGTGAAGATGTGATTGACGAAACGCTCGGCATCGGGACCACTGACGAAGATTTCGCCCATGTGGCTGACGTCGAAGATACCGGCAGCAGTACGGACAGCCATGTGTTCGTCCTTGATGGTGGAGTACTCAATAGGCATGTCGAAGCCTCCGAAGGGGCTGATCTTGGCACCCAGTGCCACGTGCTTGTCATAAAGACATGTTTTTTTGTTTTCTTCCATAGAGGGAGGGTGTTTGTTTGAATCTGTAAAAGACGATTTGTTATCTGGTTAGTATGTAAATTCGCCGTAGGGACTGCGGATGATGAGTTCGCGGGCCTTGGCTGCATCGGCAGGCAATGCCTCGACATGGCCCACGATCTGTGCGTCGATGTTGAACGAGCGGGCAATGTCGATGACCTGCTGGGCATGCTCCTGAGGGAGATAAACCTCCATGCGGTGACCCATGTTGAAGACTTTGTACATCTCGGCCCAGTCGGTGCCGCTCTGTTCCTGTATCGTGCGGAAGAGCGGGGGGATGGGGAAGAGGTTGTCCTTGATGATCCGCAGACCGTCCACAAAGTGGAGAATCTTGGTCTGGGCACCACCCGTGCAGTGGATCATGCCGTGCACGAGAGGACGCATCTCGTTGAGGAGGCGGCGTACGACAGGCGCATAGGTTCGCGTTGGGGAGAGTACCAGGCTGCCGGCATCGACGGGACTGCCTTCGACAGCGTCGGTGAGACGATAACTGCCGGAGTAGATCAGTTCGTCGGGCACGGCATGGTCGTAACTCTCGGGATACTTCTCGGCCAGGTATTTGGCAAAGACATCATGACGGGCGCTGGTGAGTCCGTTGCTGCCCATGCCTCCGTTGTACTGCTTCTCGTAGGTGGCCTGTCCGCAGGAAGAGAGACCTACGATGACATCACCAGGGGCGATGTTTGCATTGTTGATGATGTCGGCACGACGCATGCGGCAGGTGACGGTGCTGTCGACGATGATGGTGCGCACGAGGTCTCCCACGTCGGCCGTCTCGCCGCCAGTGGCCCAGACGCCGACGCCCATCTCACGCAGTTCGGCGAGCAACTCGTCGGTGCCGTTGATGATGGCGCTGATGACCTCACCGGGGATGAGCATCTTGTTGCGTCCGATGGTGGATGAGACGAGGATGTTGTCGGTGGCACCCACGCAGAGCAGGTCGTCGATGTTCATGATGAGGGCATCCTGGGCGATGCCTTTCCATACGGAGAGGTCACCGGTTTCACGCCAGTAGAGGTAGGCAAGGGAGGACTTGGTGCCGGCACCGTCGGCATGCATGATGTTGCAATAGTCGGGATCGCCGCCGAGCAGGTCGGGGATGATCTTGCAGAATGCCTTCGGATAAAGGCCTTTGTCGATATTCTTGATGGCATTGTGGACATCCTCTTTGGCTGCCGACACGCCGCGCATCATGTATCGTTGTTTGTCTGTCATGAAAAAACGGAATTAGGAAAGGGGTAATGGAACGGACGTGAGGCGTCCGCCGACCCTTTTCCGGGTTCGTGAAATAACGTTGATCAGAATTCTACCGTAGGTACTTTCTCGCTGCCTTCGTCTGCTTCGAAATAGGGCTTCTTTTCAAATCCGAAGAGGTTGGCCAGGATGGTCTGCGGGAAGCGGCGGATGTTGGCGTTGTACTTCTTGACAGAATCGTTGAAGTTCTTGCGCTCCACGGCGATGCGGTTCTCGGTGCCTTCCAGTTGAGACTGCAGTTCAAGGAAGTTCTGATTGGCCTTCAGGTCGGGATAACTTTCGCTGACGGCGATGAGACGGCCGAGGGCTCCGGTGACCTGGTTCTGTGCCTCCTGGAACTCCTTCAGTTGCTCCATCGTCATGCTTTCGGCATCGATGCTGATGGAGGTTGCCTTGGCGCGTGCTTCGACGACAGCCTGCAGCGTTTCCTGCTCATGGGCGGCATAGCCCTTGACGGTGTTCACGAGGTTGGGAATCAGGTCGGCGCGACGCTGATACTGGTTCTGAACGTTGGCCCAAGCCTTGGTGACGTCTTCCTCTTGATTGACGATGTTGTTGTAACCGCTTACGCCCCAGAGCGCGATGACGGCGATGACAATAATCCAGATGATTCCTTTTTTGATTTTCATAAAGCAAAAAATATTAATTGTTGTTTGACTATTTATCAGAATCTCGAGCCGGCTCCTCCGCCTCCGAAGTGGCCGCCTCCATAGTGTCCTCCTATGGAACCACCTCCTATGGAACCACCTCCGAAGGTGCCACCACCAAGGCCACCTCCGATGTTGCCACCCGAGTTGGTGTCGTATGCGTAGTAGATGTCCTTGGTGAACTCATGGCCGCAGGCTGTACAGCGGATGGTGTAGCGAGTCTTCTTGCCCTTGGCATCCTTATAGAGTACTTCGGACTTGACGACTTTGAGTTTCAGTTGTCCGCATTGCGGACATTTCTTCTTCTTGCGAAGAGCGTAGATGGCAAAGCCGAGCGGGGTGCCGAAGATCAGGAAGGCGAGCAGTGCTCCGAAGGTGTCGTCGCCGTTCCAGTCGTCCTCCTTGCTCAGTTCGGGATCCAGCAAGTACTCTTTCAAGGCTTCCATACCTGCTACCATGCCCTCGTCCCAGTTGCCTTCGCGGAAGGCGGGCACCATATATTGCTCCTGGATGCGCTTGGAGAGGGCATCGGTGATGACTCCTTCAAGCCCATAGCCAGTGACGAAACGGATTTCGCGTTGTGAGAGACAGAAGAGTACGAAGATGCCGTTGTCCTTGCCACTCTCGCCGACGCCGATGGCCTCGGCCGCCTGGTGGGCAAATTCGAAACAGTCCTCAGGGCTGATGCTGTCGAGCACAGCCACATATCCCTGTACTCCAGTACTGTCCTCGACAGTGCGGAACATGGCATCGATTTCGTCGACGGCACGCTGCGAGAGAATGCTGTCGGGGTTGTTGACATAACGGGTGTAATCCTGGAGATGGATGATGGGCACCGTCTGAGGGGTGTAGATGGTGGCTCCGACATGCAGGCTGAAGAACAGCATGCACAGCAGGGAGTAGATGATTCTTGTTGGTTTCATATTGCGTTCCATATTTGCCAGGCTTCATCGGCCTGAATGTAGAGCATCTGCAATCCGTTGCTGACCGTGCAGCCTTGTGCGGCTGCCCTTCGGAGGAAGAGGGTCTCCTCGGGATTGTAGACGAGATCGAAACAGAGTTGGTGCTTGTCGAGACCTTCGTAGGGAATGTCTGGGCAGGTATCCTCATCGGGGAACATGCCCAGCGGGGTGCAGTTCACGATAATATCGTACTGCCTCAGTTGCTCGGCTGTCAAGTCGTGATATCCCCACTGCCCGGGCTGGGGTGTGCGGGAAACAGAGGTGGTGCCGATGCCGAGATTCTTCAAGGCATAGACGATGGCCTTCGAGGCACCGCCCGTGCCCAGGATCAGTGCCTGGGTGCACTGTGCAGGAAGGAGAGGTTGGAGTGAACGGCGGAAGCCGACATGGTCGGTGTTGAAGCCATGTAGCATCGTCCGGCCGGTGGCGGAGTCGTGGGTGACTTTCACGACATTGACGGCTCCGATAGCGGCAGCGGCATCGTCGAGCGTGTCGAGATAGGGGATGACCTGCTGCTTGTAGGGTATCGTGACGTTGAATCCCCGCAGGTCAGGATGTGAGGCTATGAGTGCTGGCACTTCGCTGATGGCGTCGAGTTCGAAAGGAAGGTAGCAGGCATCACGACCCGTCTTCGCAAAATACTCTGTGAAGTATGCTCTGGAAAACGAGTGGCCGAGCGGTTTGCCAATGATGCCGTATTGTTCCATTGTGAGGCGGACGATGGTATGTCTCCTGTTAGGCAGTGTTCCACCGGGCAGGAGACCTTTGTGATGGGTTATCGGGCTGCGAGCCAGTCGGCGATGTTCTTCTCGATGCGGGCGTTGACGTCAGCGCAGGCATCCTTTTGGAATTTCTCTCCTACGATATGCTCGTAAAGTTCGACATAGCGGTCGGTGACACTCTGTACGAACTCGTCGGTCATCTCGGGCACCTGCTGACCGGCCTTGCCCATGAAGTCATGGTCGATGAGCCACTGGCGTACGAACTCCTTGGAGAGTTGGCGCTGGGGCTCGCCGTTGGCGAACTTCTCGGCATAGCCATCGGCGTAGAAGTAACGGGAAGAGTCGGGAGTATGAATCTCGTCGATGAGGTATACCTTGCCGTCGCGCTTGCCGAATTCGTACTTCGTGTCGACGAGGATGAGACCACGCTTGGCGGCAATCTCAGTGCCACGGGCGAAGAGGGCGCGGGTATACTGTTCCATCTGCTCATAGTCCTCCTTGGAGACGACGCCCTGGGCGATGATCTCCTCTTTGGAGATGTTCTCGTCGTGGCCTTCCTCGGCCTTGGTGGTGGGGGTGATAATAGGCTCGGGGAAACGCTCGTTCTCCTTCATGCCTTCGGGCAGGGTGACGCCGCAGAGGCAACGGCAGCCGGCCTTGTACTCACGCCAGGCACTGCCGGTGAGATAACCGCGGATGATCATCTCCACGCGGAAGCCTTCGCACTTCAGACCGATGGTGACCATGGGGTCGGGGGTGGCGAGTTTCCAGTTGGGCACGATGTCGGCGGTGTCGTCGAGGAACTTGGCGGCAATCTGGTTCAGCACCTGACCTTTGAAGGGGATGCCCTTAGGCAGAATGACGTCGAAGGCGGAGATGCGGTCGGTGGCGACCATCACCATGAGGTCATCGTTGATGTTGTACACGTCGCGGACTTTGCCGTGATAAACACTCTTCTGATTAGGGAAGTTGAAATCGGTTCTTGTAATTGCCATGATGAGTATGGGTTATTTGAGGTTGTCGGTAATGGATTCTGAAGGAACGGCATCACCCTCGGGCAGTGTGTCGTGGGATGCGTCGGTTTCCTTCTTCTTTTCGTTCTCTTCGAAGTCTTTCTCGTAGGCTTCGACGATGCGGGTGACGAGTTTGTGGCGGATGATGTCCTTCTTCGTCATCTCGATGATGGCGATGCCCTTCACGTCGCTCAGGATGGAGAGTGCATGCGAAAGTCCCGAACGCTGACTGGCGGGAAGGTCCACCTGTGTGAGGTCGCCGGTGATGATCATCTTGGTGTTCCATCCCATACGGGTGAGGAACATCTTGATTTGAGGAATGGTGGTGTTCTGTGCTTCATCCAGGATGACGAAGGCGTCGTTGAGCGTGCGTCCGCGCATGAAGGCAAGGGGGGCAATCTGGATGATGTTCAACTCCATGTACTCCTTCAGTTTCGCAGCGGGAATCATATCCTCGAGGGCGTCGTAGAGCGGTTGGAGGTAGGGATCGATCTTGTCCTTCATGTCTCCGGGCAGGAATCCCAACTTCTCGCCGGCTTCGACGGCCGGGCGGCAGAGGATGAGTTTCTTCACCTCCTTGTTCTTCAAAGCCCGTACGGCCAGGGCAATGGCTGTATAGGTCTTGCCTGAGCCGGCAGGACCGACGGCGAACACCATGTCGTTTTCCGCATAGGCCTTGACCAACCGGAGTTGGTTGTCGGTGCGGGGGGTGATGGGACGTCCGGTGATGCTGAAGACGATCACATCGCCCTCTTTCTCCACCTTCGGCCGCTCACCGTTGAAAATGTCGAGTATCACCTCGTCCTTGAGCGAGTTGTACTTGCGGCAATAGGACTGCGTCTCGTCCATGAAACGCTCGAAGGCTTCGAGCGTCTCGTCGTCACCCATGGCTTTCACCACGTTGTCGCGGGCGATGATGCGCAGTTTCGGCCACAGGGCCTTGATCATCTGCATGTGGCAGTTACCGGTCCCGTAGAAGACCACGGGATCGATATCTTCCAGAATGATGTGCTTTTCTGTCATTCTATATGGCGTCAGGCGTCTTTTTCAATCCATACGATGGGGTCGCCCTTGCGGAGCGTGTTGCCTTGCTTGGCGCTGACCTCGACGATCTTGCCGCTGAGGGTAGCCTTGACGGGGGCAATCTCGTGCCAGGGTGTGGAGATGTGACAGATGACATCGCCTTCGTTGATGTGCGCGCCTACGACGGGTTCGGCGGAAGGACCAGCCACGGAAACCTCCCAGATGACCTGCCCGTTCTCGGGAGCGGGCATGGCATCTGCCTTGGCATGCTTGATGGCAAGAATCTCGTCGAGGCTCATGCCCTTCTTGCCCAAAGCCTCGTCCTTTGCCTTCTGGAGGTCGGCCTCGAAGCGCTGCTTGGCCACGCCGCTGCGATAGTCGCGATACTGACGCTCGTGCATGGCCAGTTCGAACAGTTCTTCCTGGTCTTCGCCTTCGTCCCAGCCTTCGTCCTTCATCATCTGACGGAACTTGTCGAGTTCATCGGGATAGTAACTCTGAGGATCGGCGTCGGTGAACTCGCGTCCTTGTTCCTTGGCCAATGCCACGATCTCGGGAGCCACCTCGCCGGGCAGTTTGCCACTCTTGCCGAGGATCATACCCCAGATGGCATCGTCCATCATGCTGTAACGAGGCTTGCCCATCGACTCGCAGAGGAGGTTCATCAGCGCAATGTTCTTGGTGTATTGGCTGAAGGGCGTGACGAGTGGGGGATAACCGACCTTGGGCCATACATAGGCCACCTCGTCGAAGAGTTTCACGAGGAGTTGGTCCTCAGTGTAGGGCTCTTCGCCCTTGTTCTTGCGGTTCATGTTGATAGCATCCATCACACCCTTGAGGTCGGCCATCATCGAACCCATCATGCCGCCGGGAAGACCACAGCCGAGCAGAAGACTCGACACGTATTTGTTCGACGGATTCATGAAGTAGCCCAGGAAGTCATCGATGAACTCCTGCGTGAGTTTGCGGGCTTTCATGTAGGCGTCCATGTTGATGTCGGCAACCTGGAAACCGGCGTCCTTCAGCATAGCCTGGACGGAGATGATGTCGGGATGTACCTTTCCCCAACTGAGGGGCTCGATGGCGGTGTCGATGATGTCGGCACCTGCCTTGCAGACTTCCAGGATGCTGGCCATGGAGAGGCCGGGACCACTGTGCCCGTGGTACTGGATGAGGATGTCGGGATGCTTGGTCTTGATGTCCTTCACGAGTTCACCGAGGAAGTGGGGACGGCCGATGCCGGCCATGTCCTTGAGGCAGATCTCGGGTGCACCGGCTTCGATGAGTTGGTCGGCGATACCGGAGTAGTAGGCCACGGTGTGTACGGGGCTGTATGTGATGCAGAGGGTGGCTTGGGGAATCATGCCGGCCTCCTTGGCATAGTGTATGCTGGGGATGATGTTGCGCACATCGTTCAGTCCGCAGAAGATACGGGTGATGTCCGTTCCTTGTGCCTTCTTGACCTTGTACATCAGACGGCGCACATCGGCAGGGACGGGGTTCATGCGGAGAGCGTTCAGACCTCGGTCGAGCATGTGGGTCTGGATGCCTGCCTCATGGAAGGGCTTGGTGAAGGTGCGGACAGCCTTGTTGGGGTTCTCTCCGTAGAGGAGGTTGACCTGTTCGAAGGCGCCACCGTTGGTTTCTACACGGGCAAAACAGCCCATTTCGATGATGACAGGGGCTATGCGGGCCAGTTGGTCTGCCCTTGGCTGGAACTTGCCGGACGACTGGAACATGTCACGGTAAACCAGACTGAATTTAATCTCTTTCTTCATGCTACTATAGTATACTTAGTATTTTATTTATTTTTGTGCGCAAAGATACAGCGTTTTTTTTGTTTTCCCAACGCGAGCAAGATATTATTTTATAAAGAAGTTGTTGTTTAAAAAAATCCTCTTTTTTATCTTTGTTTTCCACCCGTTTCCAGAAGCCTTCCCGATGTAGGGAAAGGTGGGGGAGAAGATGGAAATGAAAAGAAAAAAACAAGGCCTGACTTGCGCCAGGCCTTGCCTTATCAGGGATGGATAACAGTGTTACTTGATGAACACCTTCGAGGTCTTGCCGTCGGATACGCGGATGTAAAGGCCGTTCTTCGGAGCAGCAATCTGCTTGCCGGTGAGGTCGAAGTAGAGGACATTCTCCTCCTCGCGGATAAGGGTTCCGACACGGCTTGTACCGTTCTCAATCACCTTGAATTCAGATACTTCCCTCAATCCATTGACACCGAAGTAGGCTGCACTCTTGCCGAGCAGGCAGACCTTGGCCTGCCACATGGCATCGTTCTCAAGGAGGTTGAGGGCGTTGCGGACATCACCCTTGGGCAACTGCACGGGGATGAGGGCGGCGGGGTCGGTGCAATCCAGGTCGTCGGCAAGCACGATGTTCGTTGCGATGGAGTCGGCAGCAAGGGTGTAGGCGTTGAAGCGGACATCTTTGAACGAATCACCACCCACGTAACCGACGATGTAGCCAGTGACATAGTATTTCTTGCCGTCGTTGTCCTTGGCAATGAGTTCCGCCACGGAGATGGAGTCGATTTCTTCCTTCTGCTTGTCGCTGTCGATGCCGTTCACCACATATCTCGATACGTTCTTGATGCCCTGGGCACCGAAGTATTTGAGGAACTCACCCTCAACGGCAATCTCCTGACCTAACAGTGTGGGATTGTCGGCGAGGTTGGCAACCTTGTAGAAGTCGCTGCCCTTGATGATCTGCACGGGTACGCAGTAGTTCGTGTTCGTGCAGTCGGGCTTGTCGGCGATGAGCAGGTTGCTGGCATAGACCGAGTCTCCCTCCTCAATGCTGAAGAAGGGCGCATTGATGGTGCCTGCCAGATAGCCAACCACATAACCCTTGACCCAAGCCTTGGTGGTGTCGTTCGTGCTGATTTCGTGGAAGCGTGACACGTTGTAGGGATCTTCCTTGGTGCCACTGCCGGCGGGATCGACCAGGTTGGGATTGTCGCCTCCGTCACTGGTGATCTCGGTGACCATGGTGTTGAAATACTTGTCGGAACTTGTGCCGATATAGTATCCCTTGATGGTGACTTCACATCCGTCCCATTTCTTGTCGACCAGCCCATCCTTGGGGTAGGAGATGCTGCCGACGGCCGTCTGGCAATCAGGAACGGCAATATTGTAGTTGACATTGCCGTTGGAATTGGTCACGATGGTGAGGGTGCCCGTGTATTGGCCGAACTTCACGACATTGGTACCCAGAATGTCGTCCATATCGCGTTCGGAGAACTCAACGGTGGGAGTCTCGACGGTAGTCGTACCGTTCTTTGTGATTTCGGATTCAGCGGGGAATTGAAGCATGCCTGCATAGGTGGCGAGAATGCCTGTCACAGTTACCTTGTCGCCAATGGCATACTGCGATTCCTTGTTCAGGTATACCAGGATGCTGCCAGTACCATCGTTGACAAGGAATCCCTTGGCATACTCGGCTACGATGGTGCCTTCGACCTGAGCCTTGACGCACTTGCCTGCTGCCACGAGGTCGCTGATCTTGCTGGTGGTGAGCACATCGTCTTCACCATCACTCACGACCAAGTTCTTGATTTCCCAACTGGGAGCCGATTTGCTGTCGCTGACATATTTGAAGGCAATGCGGATGGACTTGCCGGCAAATTTGGCCAGGTCGATGTCGCCTGTGCATACGAAGTTCCAATCTTTGCAGGTAGGCCAGGTGTTGATGGTGGCCTCTTCCCAGGTGGCCTTCGTCACGTCGTCGGTATAGTCAGCCGAGACGAGAATGGCAACGTGCTTGTCGTACGTGTATCCACTCCCCAACTTGTTGATGGTCTGGTAGAAGGAGAACTTGGGAGCCGTGGCTGCTGTGAGGTCGATGGCAGGTGATACCAACCATGATTCGGACTCGATGCACTTGCTTTTGTATCCGCTGGCCACCCAACCATAGTTGTTGTTCGTCCAGATGTAGGTGAGGCCTTCACCCAAGGTGACGTCCTGTGCGGCAAAACCGCCCTTGTCATTGATCAGACCGGCTTCAAAGATGGTCGTGCCGGCATTTGCGCCGACTGCAAGGAGCAGCACGGCGAGAAGAGTAAAGAATTTTTTCATAGGCTTTATTTGTTTTTGGATGATTCTTTGCATATTTCGGCGCAAAATTACACCTTTTCGTGCGAACAACCAAATTTTTTGGCTAACTTTGCTGTCTCTAAACATTTAAAGAGTATGAAAGAAGACAAGAAAAACGAGGAAAAGCGTATCGAACTTCCGGAAAAACGAGGTCGCAAGGGCTTCCAGGGCTTCCCTGTATGGGTGTGGTTGGTGTTGCTGGCAGTGGTCGGTGGTATCTATCTTTTTCTCACTTTGAAGTATTGATCCGTAAAAACAACCAATCTACCCTAACAAAACATAAAAAGTTTGGCCGTTACGCAAAGATGAACTAATTTTGCACCCAGATATGGCACGTATACTTGCAGTTGATTATGGTAAGAAACGCACCGGTCTGGCTGTAACGGACCCTTTGCAGATCATTGCCGGTGGTCTCACCACCGTTGCTACTTCCGAGTTGGAAGCCTTCATTCTTGACTATGCGTCGCGTGAAGAATTGGAGTGCATCGTGGTTGGCAAACCCACGCAGAACAGCGGTGAGGCATCGGAGAACATGCGGCGCATTGAACCTTTTGTAAACCGTCTCCGCAAACTCCTCCCAAAGATTCCCGTGGAGTACTGCGACGAGCGTTTCACCTCGGTGCTCGCCCATCAGGCCATGCTTGACGGAGGCCTGCACAAGAAAGATCGTCAGAACAAGGCGTTGGTGGATGAGATCAGCGCGACCATCATCCTGCAGAGTTATATGGATGCGCGTCGCATCGCTGCCGCACGCGAGAACGAACAATAAACAATTTTTCTACGCTATGATACTTCCCATTTATACCTATGGTCTTCCCGTGCTGCGCAAGGTGGCCGAAGACATCACCCCCGACTATCCGGAGTTGAACCAACTCATCGAGAACATGCAGGAGACGTTGGTGCGCGCTGACGGTGTGGGCCTCGCGGCCCCGCAGATTGGCCTCCCTATCCGTCTGGTTATCATCGACCTTCGCCCGCTTGCCGATGACTTGCCCGAGTTCGCCGATTTCCGCAAGACCTATATCAATGCCCATGTCCTGGATACGGATGGCGAGGAGGAGCAGATGGAAGAGGGCTGCCTGAGTCTGCCGGGCATCCACGAGAAGGTGAGCCGCCCTTCGAAGGTACGCGTCAAATACCTCGACGATCAGTTCGTGGAGCACGATGAGTGGGTGGACGGTTACCTCGCCCGCGTCATGCAGCATGAGTTCGACCACCTCGAGGGACATATGTTCATCGATCATCTGTCGCCCTTGCGTCGTCAGATGAACAAGAGCAAACTCAACGCACTGCTTTCCGGCAAGGTGCGCGCTGACTACAAGACCAAGACAGTCAGGAAGTAAGTCGTCCTGTCCTGCAAACAAACGAACCAGATTGAAAGTCCGTTGAAGAGGGTAGTCGTCCTGTTGCTGTCGTTGCAGTTGAGCCTCATGGGCCTTCGTGCACAGATCAATACCGACCACATGATGATGGTCGGCCGCAATGCCTTGTACTTCAGCGACTATGTCCTCTCCATCCAGTATTTCAATCAGGTCATCAACGCCAAACCCTTCCGATACGACCCTTATTTCTATCGTGGTCTGGCCAAGTTCTACCTGGATGATTTCGTCGGCGCCGAGAGCGACTGTACGGCTGCCATCGAGCGCAATCCGTTCGTGACAGACTGCTATCATGTCCGGGGTATGACCCGCATGCGTTTGGGCCTTTTTGACGAGGCCATCGCCGACTACCGCAAGGCTCTGGACCTTGACCCTGAGAACCAGGGACTGTGGCATAACCTCGCCCTCTGCTATGGTCATACCGAGCGTTTCGACGAGGCGGTAGGAGTCCTCGACACCCTTCATCGTATCGCTCCCTCCTACGCCCCTGCACTCAACATCCGGGCTCAGGTGCACATCCAGCAGGGCGATACGGCTGCTGCCTACAAGGATATCATCGAGAGCATGGCCATCGACAAGTACGATGCGGCTGTCTACTCCATGCGTGCCATCCTCAGCCTGCAGCAGAGTCGTTACGCTGAAGCCGAGGAGGACCTCACGTATGCCATCCATCTCATGCCGAGTTCTGGCGATTATGTCAACCGTGCGTTGGCCCGTTATCATCAAGATAATCTGCGCGGTGCCATGTCGGATTATGACCTGGCGCTGGACCTCGACAGGAACAGTTTTCTTGCCCACTACAATCGTGGTTTGCTCCGCGCACAGGTGGGTGATGACAACCGCGCCATCGAGGATTTCGACTTTGTCATCGCCCAGGAACCCGACAACACAATTGCCGTGTTCAACCGTGCCCTCCTTCGTCAGAAGACCGGTGACTATGCCGGGGCAGAAGAGGACCTCACGGCTGTGCTCGACGTCTATCCCGACTTCCTCTACGGCTATGAATGCCGTGCCGATGTGCGTCAGCGTCTCGGCAAGCGCAAACAGTCCGAGGAAGACCGTCTGGTAGTGCTGAAGGCTCAACTCAATGCCTTCGGAGGGGGAAGCAATACGTCAAAGGCCGACCAGCGTGATGAGGCTGACGAAGATGACGACAAGGGCGTGCGCAGCAAGTCCGACAAGAATGTCAGGAAGTACAAACGCATGGTCGTGGCCGATGATAATCTCGCCCTGGAGGGCACGGAGTATGCATCGGAATATCGCGGCAAGGTGCAGAACCGCAATGTCTATGTCGAACTCCTGCCGATGTATGTGCTCACCTACTACGAACGCAGCAACAAGTTGACGAAAACGGTTCATTATCACCACGATGTGGGTGACCTCAACGAAGATTCCTCATTGCCTATGCCGCTCATTATCACCTGCATGGAGAAGGCTGTGGACGAGGACGAGATTGCCTTCCATTTCGAGGATATCAACCGCCAGACTTCTGGCGTGGCCTTCAATATGGACGACAATGCCGACGACAGGGCCGCCTCCCATGCGGCAGCCTTGCACTGGTTCGCCCGTGGACTGGACTTCTACCTTGTGCAGGACCTGGTGAGTGCCGTGGCCGACTATTCGAGTGCCATTGCTGCCGATGGTGCCTTGTGGATGGCATACTTCAACCGCTCTGTGGCTCGCTACAAGCAGGCACAGATCGACAATGGCATGGAAGATGCAGAAGAACCTGAGATGGCCGTATCCACCTATCAGATGTGCGTGGCCGATCTGAACAAGGTCATTGACCTTGCTCCCGATTTCACGCAGGCCTATTATAACCTGGGCAATGTGCATTCAATGCTCCATGACTACGAGGCCTCCATCGCCGATTACACCGAGGCCATCCGTCTCGATCCCACCCTGGCCGAAGCCTATTACAATCGAGGACTGACACGTCTCTTCATCGGGCAGAATTCCGAGGGTGTGGCCGACCTGAGCAAGGCCGGAGAACTCGGCCTTTACACCGCATACAACCTCATCAAACGCTTCGCTGAGTAATGTTCCTGCTCGTCGGCTGCCATTGACAGTCGTGGTGCAGAGATACCTGTTTTCTTTGGAGGAAGAAGAAAATGGGCGGGAATGTGCATATTATTGTCAAAAAAATTGCGAATATATTTTTAAAGAGGTAACTTTGCAGCCGATTTTCCGAATTTTTCAATAAAAAGAACAAGAATATGATCAAGATTACCTTTCCCGACGGAAGCGTCAGAGAGTATGAGTCCGGAGTAACGGGTCATCAGATTGCAGAGAGTCTCAGCCAACGTCTGGCACAGGAAGTGCTGGCGTGCAGTGTCAACGGTGAAATTGTGGAGTTGAACCGCCCCATAACTACCGATGCCACCCTCAAACTCCACAAGTGGGAGGACGAGGAGGCAAAGCATTCGTTCTGGCATACATCAGCCCACCTTCTTGCCGAGGCCTTGCAGGAACTGTACCCGAACATTCAGTTCGGCATCGGTCCCGCCATCGAAAACGGCTTCTACTACGACGTGGATCCGGGCGAAGGTGTCACCATCAAGGAGTCTGATCTCGAAGCCATTGAGAAGAAGATGCAGGAACTCGTCCAGAAGGGCGAGGCCGTCGTACGCAAGGATATCACCAAGGCCGATGCTCTGAAAATGTTCGGTGAGCGTGGCGAGACCTACAAGTGCGAGCTCATCAGCGACCTTGAGGACGGTCATATCACCACCTATACCCAGGGTGCCTTCACCGACCTCTGCCGTGGTCCGCACCTCCTCACCACTGCTCCCATCAAGGCCATCAAGCTCACCAGCGTGGCAGGTGCCTATTGGCGTGGCGACGAGAAGCGCAAGATGATGACGCGTATCTATGGCATCACCTTCCCCAAGAAGAAGATGCTCGACGAATACCTCATTCTCCTTGAGGAGGCCAAGAAACGTGACCACCGCAAGATCGGTAAGGAGATGGAACTGTTCATGTTCTCCGACATGGTGGGCAAGGGTCTTCCCATCTGGCTGCCCAAGGGCACAGCCCTTCGTCTCCGTCTGCAGGATGCTCTGACGCGCATCCAGAAGCGCTTCGGCTACCAGCAGGTCATCACCCCGCACATCGGCGGCAAGAACCTCTATGTGACCTCCGGCCACTGGGATCACTACGGCAAGGATTCCTTCCAGCCCATCACCACTCCCGAGGAGGGCGAATGCTACTTGCTGAAGCCCATGAACTGTCCTCACCACTGTATGATCTTCAAGAACCAGCCCCGTTCGTACAAGGAACTGCCTTTGCGACTGGCTGAGTTCGGAACCGTATACCGCTACGAGCAGAGCGGAGAACTCCACGGACTCACCCGTGTCCGCTCGTTCACCCAGGACGATGCACACATCTACTGCCGTCCCGACCAGGTGAAGGAGGAGTTCTGCCGTGTGATGGATATCATCGAAATCATCTTCAAGGCCCTCAACTTCGACAACTATGAGGCACAGATTTCCCTCCGTGACCCCAACGACCACGAGAAGTATGTCGGCAGCGATGAACTGTGGGCTACCGCCGAGCAGAACATCATCGATGCCTGCAACGAGAAGGGCATGAAGGCCAAGGTCGAATACGGCGAGGCTGCCTTCTATGGTCCCAAACTCGACTTCATGGTCAAGGACGCCCTTGGACGTCGCTGGCAACTCGGTACCATCCAGGTGGACTACAACCTCCCCGAGCGCTTCCAACTTGAGTATGTAGGCAGTGATGGCGAGAAGCATCGTCCCGTGATGATTCACCGTGCCCCCTTCGGCTCCATGGAGCGTTTCGTCGCCGTGCTCATCGAGCACACCGGTGGCAAGTTCCCCCTCTGGCTCACTCCCGACCAGGTCGCCATCCTGCCCATCAGCGACAAGTACCTTGCCTATGCCGAGAAGGTGCAGGCCGAACTCGAAGCCATGGATGTACGCGCCATCATCGACGACCGCAGCGAGAAGATTGGCCGCAAGATCCGCGACACCGAGGTCAAGCACATTCCCTACATGCTCATCGTGGGCGAGAAGGAAGAGGCCGAAGGCCTTGTCTCCGTACGCCGCCAAGGTGGTGCCGGCGACATGGGCAGCATGACCGTTGCCGCTTTCGGACAGAAGATAGCCGACGAGGTCAACGAGCAGATTAAACAGTGGTGATTGAAAAAAAAAGCGAAAAATTTTGTAGAAAACTGAAAATGCGCTAATTTTGCCGCGCTTTTTCAGGAAGCAGATGAATAACTCATTAATAAAAAGATTACAGTAAACAGGAAAAAAACAGCGTAGCACCCTTCCGCATGAAGAAAGAAGACCCCAAGGCGCAGTACCGTATCAACGAACAGATACGTGCCAAAGAAGTAAGAATTGTAGGCGACGACATTGAGTCCCGCGTGGTATCCTTCCAGGAAGCCATGCGCATTGCCGAAGCCAATGAAGCCGACCTGGTGGAGATTTCACCGAATGCCACACCCCCTGTTTGCCGCATCATTGAGTTTTCGAAGTTCCTCTATCAGCAGAAGAAGAAGGCTAAGGAGCAGAAGGCCAAGCAGGTCAAGATTGATGTCAAGGAAATTCGTTTCGGACCTCAGACCGATGACCACGACTACAATTTCAAACTCAAGCATGCCAAGGAGTTCCTGAAGGACGGCGACAAGGTGAAGGCATTCGTCTTCTTCCGCGGACGTTCCATCCTCTTCAAGGAACAGGGCGAAGTGATGCTGCTCCGTTTTGCCAGCGACCTCGAGGAGTATGGCACCTGCACGCAGATGCCTGTGCTTGAAGGCAAGCGTATGACCATCTTCATCTCCCCCAAGAAGGGCGCCGGACAGGCCAAGAAGGAGAAACCCGCACAGCCTGCACAGCCCGCTCCCAAAGCCGAGGAGAAAGAATAAAACAGTAAAAAACGGCTCCTGCGCCCCTGGTATAGTGCGTCTGAGCCAATTAATAATAACCAATTAAATTCAAAAAACATGCCAAAAGTAAAGACGAACTCCGGTTCCAAAAAAAGATTCGCTCTTACCGGAACGGGTAAAATCAAGAGAAAACATGCTTATCACAGCCACATTCTCACCAAGAAGACCAAGAAGCAGAAACGTAACCTCGACAAGTTCGCCATCCTCGAGAAGGCCAACCGCAGCCAGGTTCGTGAACTCCTTGCAATGAAGTAAGAAGAGTGAACATTTTCTAAGAATTTTACCAAGTTATTAATCGAATCGTCAGCCACTAAAGACCGTAAGGCGCTGACATTCACAAAAAAGTTTCAAAACTATGCCAAGATCAGTCAATCATGTTGCTTCAAGAGCAAAGAGAAAGAAAATTATGGGTTTGACCAGAGGTTACTTTGGCGCACGCCGCAACGTGTGGACCGTAGCCAAGAACACCTGGGAGAAGGGTCTCACCTATGCTTATCGCGACCGTAAGAACAAAAAGCGTAACTTCCGCGCCCTGTGGATCCAGCGTATCAACGCTGCCGCTCGTCTCGAAGGTATGTCTTACAGCCAGCTGATGGGTGGTCTGCACAAGGCAGGCATCGAGATCAACCGCAAGGTCCTCGCCGACCTCGCCATGAACAGCCCCGAAGCATTCAAGGCTATCGTCGCCAAGGCAAAGGAAGCCTAACCCCTCCTTTCCCGAAACCCTTGTCCCCGCCGCACCAACCCTCGGCGGAGCAACAAAAAAGAGAGACTCCCGCAAGGGCGCCTCTTTTTTTTTATATATAGGTAAAGACTCTTTTGACTTTTTCGTTCGCCTCTCCCTACTTTAACGCTTCGCGTTTTAGATAGGGATCGGCTCAGAAAAATCAAATATCATTTGCTTTTTCATTCGCCTCACCCTACTTTACCGCTTCGCGTTTTAGATAGGGATCGGCTCAGAAAAATCAAATATCATTTGCTTTTTCGTTCGCCTCACCCCACTTTACCGCTTCGCGGTTTAGATAGGGATCGGCTCAGAAAAAGCAAAAATGATTTGCTTTTTCATTCGCCTCACCCCACTTTACCGCTTCGCGGTTTAGATAGGGATCGGCTCAGAAAAAGCAAAAATGATTTGCTTTTTCATTCGCCTCACCCTATCTTTGTAGCAGAAAAGAATCTAATAGAACCTGCGATGAAAAAAATGCTTTTGATGGCCATCGTTGCGGCTTGTTCGTTGAGCGGAGCGTATGCACGTAAGGTGCAGCCCTCCGATGCTGTGACTCCGCGTACCGATGTGCCCACATGCGTGTTGTACAATGAAGTGCTCGACGGTAATCATCAACCTGCTGATGTCCTGTTCGAGGAAGGGGTGAATGCCGTCTATCATGACGAAGGTCTGTGTGTCGAGGCAGGGCAGGGACGTGTGCGCCTCGACCGCTACTACTCGTTGGGCCGGCGTTCGGTACGGTATGTAGCTACCTTCTCCGAGGATGCTGTGGCACAGTTCTATACAGTGCCGTCGGTCGTCCCCTTCTGCGTCGACATGCATGCACACCGCATCATTGTCGGATGTCAGCCCGAAGCCTGGAAGAAGATTGAGTGGCTGGTGCCCGACGAGCAGTACCTGGTGGAAATCGACCATGAGTATGGCACCAACATCAGCCGCATCACCCGTCTCACCACAGGGGAGAGCGAGGAAATCGTGCTCACCACCGACGGCCCTGGCGGTTCGTATGCCGGGATGCTGAACACGCCCTTCAATGCCGGTCCCATGTGGGATTACTACGCCTTTGATGTGCAGCAGGGTACGATGACCGTGAGCCGTATGTCCGTCATTGCTGGAGCCTGCGACCTCACCTTGCTCATCTATGGTGACTCCATCACCGACCCCGAGGACTACTATCCCGCATCACAGTTGCCCGGGTCCTGGACACAACTCGTGATGGGACATGTGCAGGGCCGTGCACTCTCCAGTGGCCGCAGCGGAACGAATGTGCCTGAGATTCTTCTCCGCATCCGCAACGAACTGCCCTATGTGAAGGCGAAGTATGTGATGATCACCATTGGCACCAACGGTGGAAATACAGCCGAGAACCTCTCCGAACTCATCGAGTATATCATCGCTCAGGGTTCAATCCCCATCCTCAACAACATCCCTTGCAACGAGTCTGGCACGCAGACGTCGGTGAATGAACTCCTCGAATCCATGCGGCAGAAGTATGGTCTCAACGGTTGTCGTTTCGACCTTGCCACCTCGCTGGCGGGCGATGGTCTGGAGGTGGACAAGAGCATGATGTTCTTCGAGAACCTCATGGATGTCTTCGGTAAGGACATCTTCCACCACCCGAATACCAAGGGTGCCCGTCAGATGTTTGTCCGCACGCTCATCGATGTGCCCGAGATCTACGACGGCATCTGATACGTTTCTCCTGGGGAATGTCATCCAACGATCCTCGATGCATGCGTCCCTACGAAACCAGCATACGATGGGGTAGGTGAGTAGCAGTCAAACGACAATAATATAGAATAGGATTATGAAACGTTTCGAGTATTCCTTCTTGGTGGCATGCACGGTGCTGCTTGCCGCTTTCTGCAGTTGCGGTGCGGGTGAAGAACCGACTCCGCTGACGCTCAATGCGCCTTATCAGCAAGGCATGGTGGTGGGCAAGAACCTGCCCGTGTGCATCACGGGAACGGGCAACGGCCGTATCCGTGTCTCCCTCGCCGGTCACAAGGTCACGGCCTGCGTCGACGGTGACGCCTGGTGTGCCACCCTTCCTGCCCTGCCGGCAGGAGGCCCCTACACCCTCACCGTACGCCGTGGCAAGGAGACCCTCTCCATCGTCGATGTATGGGTGGGAACGGTCATCCTCGCTTCCGGTCAGTCCAACATGCAGTTCCGGCTCCACGAGTCCTCCACACCGCTCGACGAGTGTCCTGCCGACACGCTGCTGCGCTCGTTCTCGCTGCCGCGTCTCGAGGAGGGCGAACCCTTCTCGCCGCAGGATGGCTGGCTGCGCTGTCAGCCCGACAATGTGGGCGACTGGTCCGCCATCGGCTACCTGGTGGGGCGCGAGATACGTCGTCGCACCGGCGAGGCCGTCGGCATCATCAACTGCTACCAGGGCGCATCGGTCATCGAGGCTTGGGTGCCTGCCGAGGTCATGGAGAAGCCCGAGTACCAACTTCCTGCCGATGAACTCCACTGGGATCACCACAACACCTACTTCATGACGTGGAACGCTCCGGGCCGTCTCTACGACCTCGACATCCGTCTCCTTGCTCCCTATCCTGTGAGCCATGTGATGTGGTATCAGGGCGAGAGCAACACCGGTAGGGGCGAGGCGAAGGTATATCCCGGCCTGGCGGTCGAACTCGTACAGTCCTGGCGTGAGGCATTCCGTAACCCTTCGCTGTCCTTCACCATGGTGCAGATTGCCGACTATGACCCACGCGACGATGAGGCCTGGCACAGCCTTCAGCGCTGTCAACTCACCATCCCCACGCTCATCGAGGGCGTCAGCGTCGTCCAGAGCGCCGATGTATGCGAGAGCGACAACATCCATCCCCGTACCAAGGACATACTGTCCGTACGTATAGCAGAAACAATCAAATAATGAATATGATGAATAAAAGAACCTGTCGTGCTGCCTGGATGGCAGCCTTGATGCTCTGCGGAATCTCCCTTAGCGTCTTCGCCCAGGATGTGGAGCGCATCCGTGTGGCTTGTGTGGGAAACAGTATCACCTATGGTGCCTATATCGACCATCGGCTGAGCAACGGCTATCCCGCTTACCTGCAGCAGTTCTTGGGCGAGGGCTACGATGTGCGAAACTTCGGCGAGAATGGACGCACCATGCTCACCACGGCCGACTATCCTTATGTGGAGAGTCCCCGCTATGCCGAGGCGCTGGCCTTCAACCCCGACATCGTGCTGCTGAAACTCGGCACCAACGACACCAAGCCGTACAACTGGACCAACCGTCGGGCCTTCGAACGCGACATGAAGGCGCTCATCCACTCCTTCCAGGCGTTGCCGGCCCATCCGCAGGTATATGTCTGCCTGCCTGTGCCTGCCTACTTGCTCAAGGAGGGCATCATCGGCAGCGTCCTCACCGACAAGGTCATCCCCTCGCTGCGCAAGGTGGCCCGACGGGAGAAACTCCCCGTCATCGACCTGCAGAACGGCCTCATGCCCTACTATCCCGACCTCTTCCCCGATAACTGTCATCCCAATGCCCAGGGGGCTGCCGTGATGGCCGGCATCATCAGCCGCACGCTCACCGGGCAGGAGCCCCCGCAGGCCCACGACCCGGCACAGCCCTTCCCCGGACGCGTATCGGAGTGGGAGGGAGGCACCCGCTACGACTTCGTCTACGATGGCCGTGCTGCCATCGTGGTGCGACCCGAGCACCCCGCACCCGGCAACCCTTGGATATGGCGTCCGGCCTTCTTCGCTGCCTTCCCCTCGGTCGACAAGGCCTTGCTGGCACGCGGCTGGCATATCGCCTACTGCGACCTTACCCATCTATATGGCAGTCCCCGCTCTGTTGAACTGGGCACCCGTTTCTGGCAGTTCATGCACGACGAGTGCGGCCTTTCGGCCAAGGTGGTGGTCGAAGGACTGAGCCGTGGCGGTTATTTCGCCTTCAACTGGGCGGCCGCCAACCCCGACAAGGTCGCCTGCCTCTATGTCGATGCGCCTGTCTGCGACCTCACCAGTTGGCCCGGACGCAAGGCTCCCGACCTCTGGAACGCCTTCCTCGCCGAGTGGGGTGTGGCCGACGACGAGGTCGACAGCACCTTCCGTGGCAATGCGCTCCAGCAACTGCCCGCGCTGGCTGCTGCCGGCATACCCATCATCGGTGTGTGCGGCGACAGCGACACCGTGGTTCCCTACGAGGAGAACTTCCGTCCGGTACGTGATGCCTATGCCGCCATGGGAGGCATCGTGGAGACCATCGTCAAGCCTGGCTGCGACCATCATCCCCACAGCCTCGATGACCCCGCACCCATCGTCGCCTTCATCGAAAAATACCAGTAATACAATTGTAATCTAACCACTGACAACTTCTTGCCGCTATGCATCATTCCTCTTCTATCCGTATCGTGTGGGCTGCCGTGCTGCTGTTTTGTGCAGGCATCATCCTACCTGTAGATGCACAGGCGCGTGGCCATCTGCAGGACGACATCGACTGGGCATCCTTCCTGGCCCAGCACGACATGTATTGGGACCACCTCTCCTGCGACCCCGTTGAGCCCAAGCGCGACTTTGGACAGCGTAGCGGTTACTATGCCGGAGCCCTGATGGGCAATGGACTGTTGGGCATCAACATGTACAAGTTGAGCGACAATGTGTACCGGCTCAACGTGGGACGCAGCGACGTCACGGAGATACGCCAGCCCTACAGCACCTTCAACTCTGCCCGTCTGCCCATCGGCTACTTCACGCTGGCTCCCAAGGGCACCGTGCAGAAGGAGGAGATGCGTCTGTCACTCTACGATGCCGAGACACGCGGTTCCTTTGTTACCGACCAGGGCGAACTCACCTTCCGCACCTATGTCCTCTCCACCCGCAATGTCATCGTCTTTGAGTCGGAGTGCGTGGGGCAGGGGATGGATGTGCAGTGTGATTTTGTGCCCCAGAAGGCCATCAGCCCGCGCTGCATCATCAACAACGACTATCCCTTGGGATATGTCAACAGCCGTAAGGAGTCCAATCCCTCACCCGTCCGTCGCGACGAGGGCGACTACCACTTCCTCATCCAGCCTCTGGCTACCGACACCACCTTCACCTCCATCGGAGCCGCCTATGTTGTGGCATGGCACGAGGCGAGGGCAGGTGCCTCGATGCGCGTGCTGGCTACCGTCACCAAGGCCGACGATGTGGACACAGCCCTCGAGGAGGCCCGCACCTTGCTGCAGGCCGAGGTGAAGGTGAAGGAGAAGGCGCGCACCGCTGCACACCGCCGCTGGTGGCATGACTTCTACCGGCAGGCGGCGTTCCTCACGTTCCCCGACATGAAGTACGAGAGTTTCTACTGGGCTCAATACTATAAGTTCGCCTCCACGGCCCGCCCCGGATGTCCCGTGGTGGACCTCATGGGGGTATGGCCCAACTGGGATACGCCCTGGCCTGCCATCTGGATGAACCTGAACATCCAACTCACCTATTCCTGGCAGACGAAGGCCAATCTGGGATATCTGGCACAACCCCTTTGGGACGGGCTCTACACACACCGCGACAACCTGCGGCGTAACGTCACCGACATCCCCGGTCAGGAGACCTGGACCGATGCCATGGCCATTCCCCGTACCTGCACCTATGACTTCCATGCCCCGTTGGATCCCGAAGGTGCCAAGTACAACGTCTACGAGGTCGGCAACCTCGCCTGGACACTCCACTACTACTGGCTGCAGTGCAACGCCTATGGCGACAGGGCGCGCATGAGCCGCGAACTGTTCCCCATGCTCAAGGGGGCGGTGAACCTCTTCTTCCATATCCTTGAACGCAACGAGGAGGGACAGTACAGCCTTCCCTGTACCGCATCGCCCGAGTATACGGTGGGCGAACCGGCTGGCAGGAACACCAACTACGACCTTGCCAACCTCCGTCAGGGACTCATCACCCTCTTGGAGATTGACTCCCTCTGCCAACTCCACGATCCTCAGGCTCCCCGGTGGAAGGAGTGCCTCGACAACCTCATCCCCTTCCGCTACAGCGACGTGACGGGCTTCAAGGTCAGCGACGATCTGGAGTTCCTCCAAACCTCGCACCGCCACTACTCGCACCTGTTCATGATCTATCCCTACCACATGCTCGACTGGAACAATCCTGCCGACCGGAAGAAGATGGAACTGAGCGTGGACCGTTGGCAGGGCGACCAGGGATATTCGCGCACCGGCAAGTCGGCAATGCTCTCCAGCGCCGGCCGTGGCGACGAGGCGCTCGACCAGATGGAGATATTCATGTCCCGCTTCCTCATGCCCAACACCCTCTATGCCGAGTCGGGGCCTGTCATCGAGACTCCCCTCGCGGCCATGTCCTCGCTCCACGAGTTCTATATGCAGGACTGGGGCGACCGCATCCGCGTCTTCTACGGTTGTCCCGACAGGTGGCCCGATGCCTCTTTCGTCGGCATGCGGGCGCAGGGTGCCTTCCTCGTCAGTGCTACACGCAGCGCGGGCGAGACGGTCTTCGTGGAGGTGGAGAGCGAGCAGGGAGGAACATGCACCCTGCAGACCCCCATCCCCGTCAGTCAGATTCAGACGAAGAAGCCGTATATTGTTGTCGACGACTACACCATCCGGTTCGACACCAAGGCCGGCGAACGCATCCGTCTCTCCAACCGTATGCACGCCTTGCAGAAGCCCCGTCCCCTCCCGCACGCCTCGAGTGAATGGATGCCCTTCGGCGAGCACACTGCCGACAAGCAGTGACAACGGGCACAGCCCCGTCTTCTACGGCCGACTCAGCCCGCTTTCCGGCAAGTCAGGCAACGCTTCGATAACGTCAGCATTGTGATTCACGTTGTTGTTTTCGGTTTTGGAAAAATACTGTATGGCAATTTTTTATTATCTTTGCACTCGGAAAAATACGGACGAACTATATGAAGCGAAATAAAGGCATACGTACGGGGCTGTTCATCGTGATGCTTTTCTGCATGTCTCTGCCCGGAGTCCTGCAGGCGCAGAACCGGCAGTTGCGTGCTGGCAGACAGTTGGACAATCGCTCAGGACTCTCGCACAACACGGTCTACTGCATCTATCAGGACCGCGAGGGATTCATCTGGTTTGGCACACGTTATGGCTTGAACCGTTATGACGGACGCGAATACCGCATCTATCACAACACCCATACTTCCGGATGCATCGGCGGCGACTGTATCCAATGCATTGCCGAGGATGTCGAGGGCTTCCTGTGGATAGGCACCGACAATGGCATCTCCATCTACAACCCCCAGACCGACCGTTTCCGTCCCTTCGATGTCACCACCGCTGATGGCAAGCCCATCCGAGGCGTCGTCCCTAACCTCTGCTTCGCCGACGACGGTACCCTCTGGATAAACTCCGACCAGGGCGACTATTGCTACAGCGATGGCCGTCTGCAGTCGTTGGACTACGAAGACCTCTATGCCGAGACCGGCGGTCATGCTCGCACGCTGCTCGCCGTCAAGGATGGCATGTACATCGCCCAGCGCGAGCGGCTGCTCTTCACCAACAACGGTGGCCGTACCTTCCGCACGAAGGCTACCTTCCCCTACGAGCCCTCGGTGCTCTGTGAGTACGCACCCGGACAATTGCTCCTGGGTACCCGTGCCGAAGGTCTCTACATCGTCGACCTCGCCACTGGCGAACTCACCCTCGTACCTATGGAGGAGGGCTCGTCCTTCAGTGCCAAAGACTTCTACCCCTATTCCCTCATCCGCATGCCCGACGGCGGATTCCTCATCGGTTCCGAGTGGGGACTCTTCGCATTCCGGCAGGGCGTGCTGCAGTCATTGGGCAGTTATGTCAACCCCTCCAACATCGTCGATGTGGTGTTCGACATCTGTCGCGACCGCGACGGAGGCATCTGGATTGCCAACAACTTCAGCGGTGTGAACTACTACCCCCTCCGTCAGTCCATCTTCGACTGCTACACCTCCGACGGTACCCCGCAGTCCATAACGGGCAATGTGGTGCGTGCTATCGTCGAGGATGCACATGGCGACCTTTGGGTGGGTACCGAGGACAGCGGACTCTGTCACTTCGATGCCGCCACACACACCTTCTCAACGGTGGAGGCTGCCGACGGCACACCGCTCTATCTGCTCGACATCCAGGACCTCACCCTCGTGGGGGACGACGAACTCGCCATCGGCACCTATCGCGGTGGCGTCTATCTCTATAACATCGAGACCGGTGTCCTGCGCCATTACATGGACAAGTCCGATGTGATGACCGTCTACGAGCGGGCCGACCACACCCTTCTGTTCACTGTCTCGGGATACGTCTACCAACTGGATCCCCGCACCGACAACGAGCCGCGTGTCTTCGTCGAGACGCTGGGCAGTCCTTCCGACCTCATCGAGGATTATCACGGACGCCTCTGGCTGTCCATGCGCGATGGCCTCAGTTGCTACGATCCCTCGCGGCAGGTCACCCGCCACTATGCCCATGATCCCGCCGACGCGACATCCATCTGTTCCGGACGTCTGGCCGAACTCTTCATCGACAGTCGCGACCGCTTGTGGGTGGCAAGCGAGAATGCCGGCTTATACTGCTACGATGAGTTGCAGAATGCTTTCTGGTCCATCACCATGACCAATGGCTTGCCCAGCGATGCCGTCAATACGGTCGCCGAGGACGATGATGGTAAACTGTGGGTGGGCACCAGCAACGGTCTTGCCGTCGTGGACCCCAGCAGCCGCAGCGTGCAGGCTACCTACAGCCTCGACGATGGCCTCGCCTCGAAGCATGTGACGCTCAAGAGCGCCAAGCGGCTGCGTTCGGGCGATATGGCCTTCGGCACCTTCTCCGGCCTCGTCATCGCCAACCAGTCGCGACGCAGCGTGCAGCCTGCCGCCCCCTCCGTCACCCTCACCGGCCTTCACATCTACAACGAGGAGATACTGCCGCCTGTCTCACCTCGTGAGCAGCATGGCTCCATCGTGTCCACCACCATGCCCTATGCCCATGCCATCACGCTCCCCTACAAGAAGCAGACCTTCACCCTGTCGTACACCACCTTCGACTACCGGCATCAGGAACTCGGACGCTTTGCCTACCGTCTCGACGGACTGGACCGTCAGTGGAACTATGTGAACAATGTCGGACAGATTTCCTACCACAACGTGCCGGCCGGACACTACACCTTCTGCATCCGCGCCCTCGACAGCCACTCGCACGAGAGCGGTCCCGAGACACGCCTCACCGTGAATGTCCGTTCGCCCTGGTGGCATATATGGCCCATGCGCATCCTCTATATCCTCCTCTTCGTCGCCACGGCATGGCTCATCATGCGGTTCCGTGCGCAGCGTCGCCGCGACCGCGAACAGATGCGTCTGGCCGAGCAGAACCAGGAGAAGGAGAAGGAACTCTATCAGGCGAAGATTGACTTCTTCACCAACATCGCCCACGAAATCCGCACCCCGGCCTCCCTCATCAAGGATCCCCTGCACACGCTCCGTCAGAAGGGCGTTCCCAAGGATGTCGATGCCACGCTGGCACTCGTGGAGCGCAATGCCGACAGTCTCAACACCCTCATCAACGAACTCCTCGACTTCCGCAAGGTCGAGGCGGGTGTCGGACAGGTCCATCCCGCCCCGCAGGAGTTCGCCGCCATCGTCCGTGAGGTATGGGAGGGCTTCCGTCCCGCTGCCGAGGCACGTGGCCTCCGTTGCAACCTCTCCATGCCGGCTGCCTCCGTCGTCGCCAATGTCGACCTGGCGGCTACGCGCAAGATTGTCCGCAACCTCTGCTCCAATGCCCTCAAGTTCGCCGAGAGTTACATCCGTCTCGTGGTAGATGTGGACCGCGACACCGACAGCGTGCGCCTCACGCTGAGCAACGATGGCACGCCCATCCCTGCCGACATGCGGCAGAAACTCTTCGAGCCCTTCGTGCAGATTCGTGCCGACCGCCTTCCCGTGCAGGGCACGGGCCTCGGCCTGCCCCTCGCCCTGTCGCTGGCCGAACTGCAGGGCGGCAGCCTCTACATCGATGCCGAGGCGCCCGACAACACCTTCGTCCTCCATCTCCCCTTGGCCGAGCAGCCCGCCGAGCCGTCCGGCGAGACCATCACATCCTCCGTCATCCCTGCCGCCAACGACGACGAAGGACCTGCCGGCGATGACGACCGTTCCTACCTGCTCATCGTGGAGGACAATGACGACCTCCGCACCTATATCGCTTCCTGTCTCGACGAGACCTACAGCATCCTCGAGGCTTCCAACGGCATGGAGGCCCTGCAGATGTTGCGCGGACACAACATACAACTCGTCCTCTCCGATGTGATGATGCCCATCAAGGACGGCCTCGCCCTCTGTCGCGACATCAAGAACGATCCTGCGCTCTGCCATATTCCCGTGGTGCTCCTCACCGCCAAGGATACCGTTGCCGACCATGTGCGCGGACTCAGCGACGGTGCCGATGTCTACATCCCCAAGCCTTTCGACATGGATAAACTCAAGGCACAGATTGCCAGTCTGCTCCACAACCGGCAACTCCTGCGTGTCGCCTTCGCCCATGACCCCCAGACCGAGACGCTGGCCTTGGCGCAGACACCGTCCGACGAGCGCTTCCTCACCAATACCACCGAGTGCATCCTGGCACATATCGACGATCCCGAGTGGACGGTCGATGACCTTGCCGAGCATGTCGGCATGAGCCGCAGCACCCTCACCCGCAAGATCAAGGCGCTCGCCGACCAGACCCCAAACGAGTTCGTCCGCATCGTCCGTCTGCGGCGGGCAGCCGAACTGCTCCGTGAGGACCACTATCGTCTCAACGAAGTATGCGTCATGGTGGGCTTCTCCAACTCCCAGTATTTCTCCAACCTCTTCAAGGAACAGTTCGGCATGCGTCCCACCGAGTATTCCCGACAGGTGCGTGCATCCGCGAAGGATTCCGAAAACAAATTGTTAAAGTAAGTAACCTATTTATAGATGAAGCGTCCCGTTTTCTTTCTGCTGACACTTTTGTCGGCCATGGCAGTCCACGCCGTTGATGTCAATCAGTTGGCACAGCAGTATCCCGTGCAGTTTACCTACGACAGTCGGGCATTCAATCCCGACGAATGGAAGCAGGAGACCAGCACGCTGGATGCAGCCAATCAGCAAGTCATCTACACCTCGCCCGATGGCCGGCTCCGTCTTACGGTGACCTACCGCACCTATGCCGACTTCCCCGTCGTCGAGGTGCGTCCCGTGCTGGAATGTGTCGGCCAGGAGGCCACAGAGATAGTGCAGGACTTCAAGTCGCTCTACTTCCACCGTCCTGCCATCTCGCGCGCAGTGAAGGTTCGCCGCATCACGGGCAGCGCGACGGCCTACACCGACTTCACCCATCAGGATGTCCTTCTCCAGCCCCGTCACGAGTGCGACTGGCTGCACATCACCACCGACGAGGGACGCAGCGCCTGGGCATGGCTGCCCTATCTGGGCATAGACCTCGATGCCATGAACGGTGTGGAACTGGCTGTCGGCTGGACCGGAGCCTGGAGGGCCGACATGCAGTACGCCCAGGAATTCTGGCTCACGACCGGCATGATGGACTCCCACTTCCGCATGTTGCCTGGCGAACGCTTCCAGATGCCCTATGTGGTGGTGTACGAACGCAAGGACAAGACCGTCGATGATGGTCTGGCGGAGTTTCATCGTTTCCTCGTCCAGCACAAGGCACCGCGTGATCCCGAGGGAAACATCTACCAGCCCTTGCTCCCCTTGACAGCCAGCGGAGGCAACAAGACCGACGAGAACATGCTGAAGATCCTCAACCGCGCCACGCAGGTCTTCGATGTGCCCTTCGATGCCTATTGGGTGGACGCCAACTGGTACGGGCAGCCACGCGAACTTGACCAGGACCCGAACTGCGGCAACGACTGGTGGCAGCAGACGGGCAACTGGCAGGTGAATACCGTCACCCATCCCGATGGAAACCTCAAGAAGGTGGCTACGGCCGCCCGGAAGAAGGGAATGGGATTCCTGCTGTGGTTTGAGCCGGAGAGGGCTACCGACGACACCCCCATCCTCCAGGAGCACCCCGAGTATTTCATCCGCATGGGAACAGGCCAGAACCTGCTCGATCTGGGCAACAAGGACGCCTTCAACTGGGTGTTGGAGGAGATATGCCGCAATATCCGCGAGACGGGTGTCGACATCTATCGTCAGGACTTCAACATGAATCCCCTTCCTTTCTGGCGCTCACGCGATGCCGACGACCGTCAGGGAGTCAGCGAGATACGCCATATCAACGGTCTCTATGCCCTCTGGGACGAACTGCACCGACGCTTCCCCAGACTGCGTTTTGAGAACTGTGCCAGCGGAGGTACACGCATGGATGTCGAGATGATGTCGCGTGCCCACAGTTATTGCCGCGACGATGCGCACATGCATTCCGACTGTGACGAACTCACACAGAACATCACCCTCCATTCCACCTCCTACATCCCCTTCACGGGAGGTGAGACCTTCACGGTGCCCGTCTTCGACACCTATGCCTTTCTGAGCCGTCTGGGCTGTACCACCGTCTTCACCCCGAGCGACTTCGGAGGAATGTTCCTGCACCGTGAGCCCGGCGACGACGAAGTCGCCTGGTTTACCCGTATGCTCAAGGTCGCCGACCGCTTCCGTCCGCTCTTCATGGGCGATTTCTATGCCTTGACGCATGAACCCTTCGATGGTTCCGACATCTACTGTGGCTATCAACTCAACAACCCCGACACCGGCGAAGGCATGTACATCCTCTTCCGTCGCAGTCAGTGTCAGCAGGCCACCTTCCCCCTCCAGTTGCGAGGCATCGATGCCGATGCCACCTACGAGGTGGAGCAGTTCGAGGGCGCTACCCTCACCATGAAGGGCGCCGACCTCGCCACCCAACTCCTCACCTTCACCGCCCCCCGCACCTACCGCCTCGTCTTCTACCGCAAGCAATAAACC
>R22__coassemble_177_pt1 | contig 49342 bp, 52 predicted proteins | sample R22__metabat2_low_PE_006 | metagenome-assembled genome bin R22
TTCTGCATCGGCAAGTGACGTAAGTTGTTGATATACAGCGGTTTACGTTATTATACACTGAAATACATCGACATATTAGTTCTGCAAATGCATCTCAAAGCATTTCGGAACAGTTCAAAAGAAGGCGAAATCATCTCGATTTTGCCTTTTTTGTCACACGTTTTGTCACACGAGGGGCGCGTGTGACAAAATTTTGTCACAATTTCGCCAAAAGTTACCGAAACCCCAGCTCGGATGAAATTCTCACAAGCTTGCAACATCGTTATGAGCTAATATTATTTTACTTTCAAATAGCCCTATTATCACATAAATGAAACTCAAATACATCAAATTACACATTGAAAACCAACATAATAACAAAATTATTTTCTTTTTACTCGAGTTCCATCTATCATTTGCACAAGTTACCGAAAATATATATCTTTGCCGCACATTTCAAAACTCTTGTAAATTATGGCCGCGAAAAAGAAGACTTTAGAGAAAGAAGAGCTCGTTAAGCTCAGAGAAAGACCTATGCCTAGTGGAAACATTTCACTCTACCTTGACTATTTGAAAAACGGGAAGAGAGAACGCGAGACTCTGGGCCTGTTTCTAGTGAATGCAAAGACTCCTGCAGATAAGGAATCCAATCGGCTTACGCTCTTGAAAGCAGAAACCATCAGGAACACCAGAGAACAGGAAATTCTTAGCGGAAAATTTCTTGAGGACAATTCGGGATTAAACACTCCCTTCCTTGCATATTATAGACAGATGGTAGAGACACGCCATGGCAATCCGGATTCTCAGGGGAACTGGGGAAACTGGAGAAGCTGTCTCAGATATCTTGAGGTCTATTGCAATGAGAAGACGACGTTCAAGGATATCACCCCAAAATGGGTACAAGGCTTCAAGGATTTCCTGGACACTGTTGAGAAAGACACGTATAAGATCCACAAAAGAAGAACCACAAAAGAGTTCAACGGACTATCTCAGAGTTCGAAGGTTTCTTACTTCAACAAGCTCCGAGCTTGTCTGAACCAGGCACATAGGGAGCACCTCATATATTATAACCCTGCCGATTCTGTCACCGGTTTCAAAACACCGGATCTTGAAAGACAGTATCTGACCATGGAGGAAGTCAAACGTCTTGCAGCAACAGAATGCCGTTATCCACAGCTGAAACGGGCTTTCCTTTTTGGATGTATGACCGGACTGCGCAAGAGTGACATCCAGAAGCTCACCTGGGGAGAGGTTCGGAAGTTCGGCAATTTCACGAGACTTGTGTTCAAGCAGAAGAAGACGGGAGGCCAGGAATATCTGGACATCCCGAAGTCCGCAGAGAAATATCTTGGAGAAAGGAACGGCGCGAAATCAGTGGACCTTGTTTTCCCATCGTTCAAGTACAGTTCAGAAACATCACTGGAGCTGAGACGTTGGGCCCTTGCCGCCGGCATCACGAAGGACTTTACCTTCCATTGCAGCCGCCACACTTTCGCCGTACTGTTACTAAATTCCGACACTGATATTTATACCGTGTCAAAGCTTTTGGGACACCGTGAACTATCCACGACCCAAGTCTATGCGCATCTGATTGACAAGAAGAAGCAGGATGCCGTATCAAGGATAACGAACCTATTTGAAGACTAATGTCATGATAGACAATCGTCAAAAGGCCGCAATGTTCATTGCCGTCATCAACAAAGCTTCAAAACTCGTTAGCTTGGGAGTCAAGCTGAAATCTTTTGATATTATACAGGATGCCCTTATCGAGGATTTAAGCTACAGGAAGTTGGCGCAGCAACTGCTAGCATATCTCAGTGAGGATAACGATCCCTTGCTATATGGCCAGCTAGAGTATTTGATTGAGACGAAAGACATTCAGAAATTTTCGTCCACTTTGGAACCTTCTGAAACAAGGATGAAGATAGATGACCTATGCTCAGCCATCGACAATCTGCGAGAGTACGGAATCGGACGTATTGAGCAAAGGAACGAATCCTTTCCTAATCTCACACCCCCATTCTGCAACGAGAAGGCTAAAGAGCTTCTTCAGAGAGCAGTGAAAGCCAAATATCTTGACGGCAACTATGTTCCTCTTGCTGGAGTGGAACACTTCGAGCTGAAATTGATTGCATTCGGAATTGCCGAGATTCTCGATATGCCATTAAGGCGCAGATGGTGCTCCTTCGATGAACTCTGGAAACTGGACGGAACCAGTCTGGGAAGATACCACATTCCAAAGACAAAGGCCAAAGAGATTATGAAAATAACGGATTTATATCCGGAGGTGGATTTCAGGTCGGTCATCAATGCCGAAGTCAAGATAAAAAGACCATTCGGCTCCGGCTTGACAAGAGAACAAGCCATCTTCTTGTTCAACTCATTAAGAAGGAACGGATATATCGCTCTCAAAACCAAAGAGGAGGAGTTCCTGGCAATGCTCGGATTGGAGCTGATGCCACAGTCATATATAAAATGGACTGCCACAATGTATGCGCTGGCCTATTTTGTCAAGATAGCATTCGCTGACAACACCCGTGACATCTGGAGATTCACGACCGCATGGTTCATCATTGAGGACAACAAGATTCTTAATCACGAAACGCTCAAGTCAAAAGGCAGCTACATCGGCAAGCACCGGTCAGAATATCCATTCTGCGATGAGCTTGAAAAGATAATAACAGAGACCCATAAAGTAGAATAAAACGACCGTGCCGAGGAACGGGCATGGGGCAATCCCCTACCCGTCATCGTCAACATTTAATTATAGTACAGTTATGAAGAATTCAAATTCTGCCATCTCTCTTTTTGCGCGGCGCTCAATCCTCCCTCAAGAAAAGAGGTGCCTACATCGGTGATGAAGGCTTGTTTCAGCTATGGCTTGAAGCCATGGCACAGTACCAGGTGTCTGTATTGACACACAAGATCATCTACCCTCTTTTTGTGGATGATTTCATCAATGCCCATACCCATAGTGACGTTCAGGACACAGAATCCATCAACGAGCACTTGGTCAATATCGGACGAATCAGAAGATTTTTGACCAACAGGAAAGACCTGCTGGAAAAGTACATTCCAGCCAGTCATGATATGGAGACTTTCCTCAGGTGTATGGACGAATTCATGGTGGTGCATCAATCGCCTCGTGCCAATATCGATTTTGAATGCCACCTTGATGACAGAGTCATCGCTGTTATCGTAAAAGCAGCAAATGACATACCTCTTTTCAAGACACATGTCACACGCGAGGATATTTTGGAGCTGTTCAACGAATGCAGGCTTACTGACAGCCCCCTCGTGGCCCAAAACAACGGTTCCTTATCCTACTTCCTATGTCAGCTGAGCAATGCCGGCATCATCAGCAGCAACTATCAGAAAGTTGCCGCCAGCCATCATCTGTTTCTCAGCTCAACAGGGAAGAAGATAATCGAGCAGAGTGATTTCTCATCTGCCCTCACATACTTTTGCAACAACTTGAGTCCACTGAGATCAAAGCTTGACTGGTGGAATGCGCTCATAAAAGAGGCGTTCTATTGTGGCGATTCTTCAGATGATCAGCCAAAATTCTGAGAACGGATTTGATACTGATTTGCTCTCAAAACCATTTCTTATTTATCATCTCGACACGGTTTACATTTGCCCTCCGTAAGCTTACAAGGCCTCCGGAGGGCAATTCTTTTATTAATCTACAAACAGTAAAGTCGTATGGATTTAGAGACAAAAGATCTAATGAAACTGATAGAGCAGGTCGGCAATCTGAAGGACATCATGGAGAAGAAAGACGAACTCAGCATGATGCTTTCACGCTTTGAAACTGCTGAAGTAAACCTGAGAAGATTCGGGTCAATGGACGAGCTTATCTCCAGGCTGAAACAAATCGAGGAACAGATATTCGTCTGCAAGCATTTCATGAACACAGACGAGGCGGCAAAATACCTCTGCATCAATAAGAGAACTCTGCTAAATGCCGCTCAGAGGAACGATATCCCCTACTACAATCCCCCTAGCAAGTTCTACTACTTCGAGAGAGATGACCTTGACGCTTGGGTCGCATCATTCAGAATTCCTTCCCGCAAGGAAATTGACATCAACAAAACAGGCGCATTATGAGAACAAAGATAACCCCTGGCGAATTCATGGCGCTGAGCTGTCGTGTCGATCGGCTTTCCAGAATGGCCGACAGCATCAAGAATCTGGAGGAACGTCTAGACAAGCTGGAAACCAATCAGGAGAAAGCATCAAAAAAGGTTATGTCTTCAAAAGAAGCAGCGTTCTATCTTGGTATTTCAAAGCCAGAGCTGTACCGGCTTGTCCATTTTCACAACCTTCCTTTTTCCAAGCCTAATCGCAAGTTTTATTTTGACAGACATCAGATTGACGAATGGGTCAAGGACAATTCAATAGACAGTAAAAAATACATCTTTTTATAATGGAACCGAGAATAACGCAAGAGAATTTCCATGCAATATGGGATTCCATACTTATCAAAGCGACAGACAAATACGATACTCCACCTGAAGTAATACATGTAAGCAATTCGACCATCAGCACGTTGGGTAACTTCAGCGCATCCACGGGCAAGGGTAAATCGAAGAAGACCTTCAATGTATGCGCCATCGTTGCATCTGCACTCACCGGGAAAAAAATTCTCAATTACGAGGCACATTTTCCTGAAGGCAAGCAGAAGGTGTTGTATTTCGACACGGAGCAAAGCTCGTATCATTGCCATAAAGTCCTTGAAAGAATCAACAAACTAGCTGGACTTCCTCCTGAGCAGGATTGTGAGCTCATCGAGTTTGTGATGCTCAGAGAATACAGCCCGCTTGACCGATGTCAGATCATCGAACTGGCTCTGGCCGAACGTCCAGATGTCGGCCTGGTAATCATTGATGGCCTTAGAGACCTGCTGTTTGATATCAATTCATCAGTGGAGGCAGCCGATGTCATTGGGATGCTGATGAGATGGACAAGCAGATACAATCTCCACATCCATACCGTACTTCATCTGAACAAGGCTGATGACAATGTTCGCGGTCATATAGGAACAGAGCTAAACCATAAGGCGGAAACCATCCTCCAGATAACGAAGAATGAAAATGACGGAAACATCAGCGAGGTTCACGCATCATTAATCCGCGACAGAGACTTTCCCCCTTTCGCTTTCAAGATAAACGATGACGGTCTCCCGGAACTTGCCGAAGGAATTGATTTGAAACCGAAGAGGAACAAACGCAGTTTCGACTATGAAATCATGGCAGAAGAACTTCACAGGATGGCTCTTGATACGGCTTTCGAGGACATTACAGCCCCTATTGGATATACAAGTATGCTAGAGCGCCTTGGAAAAGGATATGCCAGCATTGGTTTTGAGCGTTCTCGTAACATTCATGTAAACCTGCTAAAATTCCTTGTGTCGCATGATATCGTACAGAAAGAAGGCAAGGGCTACGTATATAACAGGGAGTTTCATTACACTCCGCTTGCGAGCAGATAAATCAGTTTAGTTCAGTACCGTGCGCATAGGGCAAATAAACCACTGGACTACTTGAGTCTTACGGAGCGAATTTCAGTTTGGTATAGTAAGGCGTATATAAGGCATTAAACCACTGTACCGATGATTTAAGTGACCTGTCCTTTGCCATTGAGACATAACAATTAGCACATGGAAATTGAAGAATTGAAAAGAATACCTATTGACAGGCTGTTGTCTCACCTCGGTTACGAGCCTGTGTCAAGGAAGAGAAACGGGAACCAGTTGTTATACCGCTCCCCTTTTCGGGAAGACCCGCATCCCTCTTTCTCTGTATCAGTCTCAAAGAACATCTGGAACGACTATGGCCTGGGGCAAGGAGGAAGTGTAATAGACCTGGCTATTATTTTGAACGGCAACTGTACATTTCACGCTGCTGCCGTTTGGCTTGAAGAACAGAGCAAGGGATTCATGACAGAATCATCTGAGCATACAGGATTCAGACAGTTCTCTTACCCTACGTTATGCAAGACATCGTATGAGTTGGTGGACATTAAAGTTTCCGCATTGACCCACAAAGCATTGCTCTCATACCTTATATCCAGACGCATTCCCCCGGATATAGGGAAGCAGTACTGCCAAGAAGCACATTACTCAACGCACGGAAGGCGATATTACGGAATCTGTTTTCTGAATATACTGGGCGGCATGGAAATCAGAAACGCATATTTCAAAGGTTGCCATGGTCCCAAAGCACCGTCTATCATTCCGTTGACAAAGCAATGCCGATTAGAAACATGCTGCGTGTTTGAAGGATTCATGGACTTTCTTTCGTTTAAAACTCTGATTAATCGAGGGCACACCGGTTTAACGGACTGCGACTGTATTATCCTTAATTCAACCAGTCTTGTAAACAGGGCCATACCATTCATTGATGTATATGGAGAAGCATTAATCTTTGCCGATAATGATAAAGCAGGGCAAATGGCATTGCAGCAGATGAAGGAAGCCATGCCGGGCAAAGTGACTTCAATGTCTGATATATATTCAAGATACAATGACCTCAATGATTATCTCATGCGTTAGTATGTGAATTGAGCGGGAAATTCAATTGAGAATTGACTCTTCCAACTATTGATAATACGGTGAAGTCTCTTCCATTTCGGGAGAGGCTTCATTTTTTCATAAAAACGCCTTATCAAGTACCATTTTTGAGTACCTATACACTATCCACGGGCATATTTTTGATTTTTTGCTAAAAAATCCGCTCTCAAGTGTTTCAAATACGGATTTTGTTTATACTTTGCATCAAAAAGGACGTAAAAAAAGGCCATATTTTGACACCATTTTACACCCAAAATTGATAATAGGAAGGCAAAACAAATTGATAATATATGAGCGGATTCTGGATTTTCGCAATCGTCCTGACAGCGGCTTATGTGCTTTATTACGGTATCATCATAAGCATCGATCTGTACGGGAAACCCAAGGAGCAGAACAAGGACTCCGAGGAGACATTTGAGATTAAGGATATGGAGTTCGAGGCTCCCAAGGCTGTCGAAGAAACATCCGGCGGTTTCCGTATCTCCGAGGATGACGGAGAAGGTGGCAACAAGTGGAATGAGACTGTTACAAGACAGCTGACACCGGCTGCCGAACAGGAAGATGCCCCCAAGCTTGACGCTACTGGGAAGCCGCTCTCCCTTGCCCAGGAAAAGATCAACGAAACGCAGGAGAACATGGAGGACATTGATGTCCAGTATAACGGCGAACTGATGGACGAGACCATGAAGATGGCCATACTCACAGGCAAGCCCCTTCCTGTTAAAATAAACAAGGTAGCTGCCGGCAATTCCGGTGATGGAGAAAAGGGAAATGTTACGAAAGGTATTGACAGGCTGTAAAGGACGGCTCTTGCGAACCATCGTGATGACCGTCCTGCTGGGAGTAATTCAGATACCGGACGCTGCGGCAAAGTGCGGCGGCGTGAATTACTCCTGGGGAGCCGATGCCCTTGCGACTGCCCATGACTTCACGGTGACTATGATGACATATGTCCTGTACATATGCTATACGATAGCGGGCATCATGGTGCTAATATCCGCCTTGCAGATATACATCAAGATGCAGAACGGTGAGGGCGAGATATCAAAGAACATTCAGTCTCTCGGAGGAGCCTGTCTGTTCATGATAGGAGCCCCGATAGTATTCCCGGCCTTTTTCGGGTATCACATATAACGGCTTGACCACCCGGACTGACTGCTGGAAGGCCAACAGCATGAGGCGAGGGTTCAAGAAAGCTCTGCTGCAGAAGAGCTGATATAGTAACAAGGTAATTAACAAACAATCAGACAACAATGAGAAAGTTAGGAAAACGACTCAAAAGTATAGTCACTTCCCCACGTCTCGGAGCCATGGCTCTCACGCTGCTTGTCAGTACGGCCACTTTCGCACAGAATGCGGCCGGTGACTACACCGCCGGAACCAACGCGCTCTCGACTGTCGCGGAAGAGATCGCGAAATATGTGCCGATTGTCGTCAAGCTCTGCTACGCCATCGCTGGTGTGGTAGCCATCATCGGCGCAATCAGTGTGTACATCGCCATGAACAACGAGGAACAGGATGTCAAGAAGAAGATCATGATGGTCGTCGGTGCCTGTATCTTCCTCGTGGCAGCTGCACAGGCTCTGCCTCTGTTCTTCGGTCTGTAACCAGTAATCAACAACAAGACTGATGGATGAAAAAAACAGTCAAGGACAGCCGCTACCCAGATTACCCACTGTTCAAGGGCCTGCAACGCCCCCTTGAATTTATGGGTCTTCAAGGACGGTACATCTATTGGGCGGCAGGCACCGCTGGTGCGGCCATTCTGGGCTTCATCATCGTGTACTGCATCGCAGGATTCGTTGCAGGTCTCATCACTCTCGCCGTGGCCATCACGGTCGGAGCCGGCCTCATTCTCATAATGAAGAGGAAAGGTCTCCACTCCAAGAAGAACGACCACGGTGTGTACATCTTCGCATACTCAAAGAGATTATAAACTTTCAAGGCGGGCTCACCCCGTACAGGATGAGCCTGCTTTAAAACAAAAACAGCAGGAATGACACTCTATGTAATCTTGATATTCGTAGCGATACTTGGCGGAATGGCCATATCGGTAGCCGCGTTCGGCACCGGAGGCAAACGCAAGAAGATATTCCAGGACATCTACTTCACGATTGAGGAAGTGGATGGCGTGGCCGTTCTCTACACCAAGACCGGCGAGTACTCATCCATTCTGAAGATGGAGAACCCGGTCCAGAAGTATTCGGCGAACATAGATGCCTACTATGAGTTCACCCAGCTGTTCACCTCCATTGCCCAGACTCTTGGCGAGGGATATGCGCTGCAGAAGCAGGACGTATTCAGCCGCAGGCATTTCAGCGATGAAAGCGGTGACAGCCACGAGTACCTTTCCGACAGCTATTTCCGCTATTTCAGGGGACGTGAGTACACCGATGCCGTGACTTATCTTGTTATCACCCAGGAATGCCGAAAAGGCCGTCTCTTCTCATACGACTCAAGGAAATGGAGGGATTTCCAGGTTAAGACGCGCAAGGTTCTTGACCAGCTGAAGGATGCTGGTGTGAAAGCCCGGTTCCTCTCAAAGGAAGAGGCCAACAACTATGTTGACCGCTACTTCGCCATGAACTTCACTGACAGGACAGTTTCGATGACCGGATTCAAGGTCGATGATGAGACCATCTCCATGGGAGACCGCAAGTGCAAGTTCTATTCACTCGTCGATGTGGACAGCATCAGTCTGCCGTCGCTCATCAGACCGTTCACCAACATTGAGGTGAACAATGCCACAATGCCTGTTGACCTGCTCAATGCCATAGACAGCATTCCGGGAGCACAGGCAGTAATCTATAACCAGATCATTTTCGTTCCGGGACAGAAGCACGAGCTTGCCGTCCTGGACAAGAAGAAGAACAGACATGCCAGCATCCCGAGCCCTGCCAACCAGATGGCCGTCGAGGACATCAAGAAGGTGCAGGAGGTCATTGCCAGAGAGAGCAAGCAGCTTGTCTATAGCCATTTCAACCTTGCCGTGGTCACAGGACGTGACACGGATTTCCAGAAATGCACCAATCATATCGAGAACGCCTTCGGGCGACTCGGCATTCACATCAGCAAGCGGGCCTACAACCAGCTTGAGCTGTTCGTGAACTCGTTCCCGGGCAACTGCTACGGAATGAATCCGGACTATGACCGTTTCCTCACCCTGAGTGACGCAGCGGCCTGTCTGATGTACAAGGAGAAGATACAGCACAGCGAGGAAACCCCGCTGAAGATATACTACACCGACCGCCAGGGCGTGCCTGTGGCCATTGACATAACAGGAAAGGAGGGAAAGGAAAAGATAACGGATAACTCGAACTTTTTCTGCCTCGGCCCTTCAGGAAGCGGCAAGTCCTTCCACATGAATTCTGTCGTCAGGCAGATGTGGGAGCAGAACACGGACATCGTACTGGTTGATACCGGTAACTCATACGAGGGCCTCTGCGAATATGTCGGAGGAAAATACATAAGCTATACGGACGAGCATCCCATCACGATGAACCCTTTCCGCATCAAGCGTGAGGAATACAACATCGAAAAGGTGGGATTCCTGAAGAACCTCATCATGCTCATCTGGAAAGGCACCCAAGGTACTGTCACTAAGACGGAGGACAAGCTCATCGAGCAGGCCATCACGGAGTATTTCGCAGCCTATTTCGACGGGAAGATTGACAACCTCTGCTTCAACACCTTCTATGAGTTCAGTGTGAAGAGGCTCCCTGAGATTTGTAATGAGAACAACCTTGCCGGAATCGACCTTTCATCATACAACTATCTGATGAAGGAGTTCTACAAGGGCGGCAACCATGAGGTGACACTGAACGAGGACCTGGACACCAGTCTCTTTGATGAGACGTTCATCGTCTTCGAGATTGACTCCATCAAGGATGACCCTCTCCTTTTCCCTCTCGTTACACTCATCATCATGGACCTTTTCATCCAGAAGATGCGAATCAAGAAGAACCGCAAGATTCTGGTCATCGAGGAGGCATGGAAGGCCATCGCCTCCCCTATGATGGCCGAATACATCAAGTACCTCTATAAGACCGCCAGAAAGTTCTGGGCAAGCGTCGGTGTGGTGACACAGGAGATTCAGGACATCGTCGGCTCCCCAATCGTCAAGGAGGCCATCATCAACAATTCTGATGTTGTGATGCTGCTTGACCAGAGTAAGTTCAGGGAGCGTTTCGACGAGATTCAGGCCATTCTCGGACTGACCGAGGTTGACTGCAAGAAGATCTTCACCATCAACCGGCTGGAGAATAAGGAAGGGCGCAGCTTCTTCCGTGAGGTCTTCATCAGAAGAGGCCAGGTCGGAGCCGTCTATGGTGTCGAGGAACCGCATGAGTGCTATATGACCTACACCACGGAAAGAGCCGAGAAGGATGCCTTGAAACTGTACAAAGCGGAACTCCGTTGCAACCACCAGCAGGCCATCGAAGCCTACTGTCGAGACTGGGACCGCAGCGGCATCAGCAAATCGCTGCCGTTCGCCCAGAAGGTCAACGAGGCGGGACATGTACTAAATCTCAAATGAAAGTAAAATGAGGAAAGTCCTGCATATAATATTGGTTACAATCGTTCTTCTTATGCCGAAGAGCGCCATGGCCCAGTACTACAGCATCAACATTGATGCGAAGACTGCTGCGGCCATGGTTGCGGCATACGGTACTGGAACGGCAGCCGAGGCATACTATAATGCCCAGATACAGGACATCCGCAAGCACTACAGGGCAGCCGAGGTGGCAGCTGCCGCCATCTTCTCCTCCAAGTATCTTGACCGCCGGGCACAGACTGATTTGGGAATATGGGCAAGTGCAACGGAGAACTACTATTACCGCCGCATCTACAACATGGTTTCGGCCAAGATAATGCCGAAAATCTGGACTGTTGGCGGCATGATGCTCCGAAACCCGCAGAATGCTCTCTACTGGGGCTCCTACCTGCTGAAAACCTGCGATGACACAAAGTCGTTGTGCATGCAGTTCGAGTCCGTCGTCACCAACAGCACACTTTCATTCAGCGACATCGCCTTCCTTGAAATCAACTCCAGTGTGGCAGACCTACTGAATCTGTCCTATCTCGGCGATGTGGATTTCCAATCAATGCTTGATGCTTTTGGAGAGGCCGGTGAGCATATCACCCTCGACAATCTCAAGTCAGACCTCGGCACCCTGTATCAGAAAGGCGTGTCATTGGTAACCACCGGAATCAGCAATCTCGGTGAAAGCCTGCTCCAGAGAAGCAACTTCAATGACCTGTTTGAAGGGAAGGTCGGCGCAGCCCTGACCATCGTGGACAACTATCAGGACCTGTTCCAGTCTTTCGAGAACAATGCAGGGCAGACACTGCTCAACCTTGTCGGAGGAGAGGAAGGCGTTGCCAACCTCTTCAATATTTCCGACTACAGCCTTACATCCTGGATTGATGACTATGCCCGCGAGCAGATGGGACAGTACTACACCCAGAGATGGTACATATACAAGAGGGAAACAGGAAGTGAGACCGTCTGCAACTACAATCCTCCTACAGGAAAGAAAGACATCACGGACGGCAATCACTGGTACAGAATCAGCACATCCAGTTCGAGCTTCACACCATCCTCATCCCAGCTTGCGGCTGCCAGAGCCAACAGTGAAGCCCGTGCAGGATGGTCACAGACGAAGGTCAACAATCTGAACTCCGCCAATGACGGCACCCGATACAATATCTATTACCAACTGAACAGCTATATCATCAAGGGGTTCTTCGGCAATGTCAAGTCAAAGGCTTACGCCTACTCCATTGCCGTTACACGGTCATGGAATACAGAGGAAGAGGTCTATGAGGATTACTTCGACTCCTACTCCATGGATTTGAACACCTTCAAGGCGCAGCTTCAGGCGCGTCTGGACGAGATGAACGAGAACGAGGAAGGAGTCACCTACTATATCGGTTCCGATGAGAAGAACTACTACCAGACCACCGATGAACGCACTATTGAAGGTGTCGAGGCAGTGACCATCAGCGTGACCTGCACCGACGGGGCAAAGCTCGGCGAGGGCTCCACACAGTACAAGTGTTCATCCTGCGGCAGCTCCCTTTCTGCGCACACTAAGGAATGCTCCATGAAGACATCCATCATCGAATCCGGCACCGACACATCGGAGCTGGAGGCCATGGAATCGGAACTCCGTTCAAAGATTGATGACCTCAATTCAAGGATCCGTGCACTGGAAAATGAGAATGTCGCACTGCTGAAGGAAATCTCCACCGCAAGCATTGAGGATGCCGTCGGACTTCGACAGAAGTACAACGAAAACAAGGATAAGATCGATGCCCTCAAGGTCGAGCTGGCCGATTACCAGAGTCAGCTTGACGAAGTCTCGGAGGCCATCTCAGAAGCCGATTCAGACGATGACGTTCCTACGGACGACTACCGCAGGATTCCGGCGCTCATGCAGGAATGCCAGCAGACCTACGGGCTCATCTGGCAGGATGCGGGCTCATGGAGCGGCTACACGTTCATCAGGAAAGCCAAGCTGCCGGACATGAACGCGACAGTGACCTTCAAGGCCAAGCTCTCCATTGCCAGGAAGCCCAAGTATTTCCTCTGGATAAAGATTCACAGGGCCATCGTCCAGATAGACTGGGAGCTCACTTCGGAACTCACCAGCACACAGGTTGTGGACGTGCTGACCCTTGACAGCTCCATGAGCGAGAAGGAAAAGACGGACCTGGTCAACAGCAGGGTCTCAGAAGTGGCAAGGATGTACCCGTCCTGCAAGGTATCTACCGAATATGTCAAGAGCGACCCGCTTCAGGAGGATGACACGACAGACACCTATCACCTGCTTTGGTCAAGTGACAGACTTGAGATTGCCCGTGAGATAGACAGCAGGATCACCAAGATTTACGCTGACCTCGTCTCTCTGGAGAAGATGATGGCATACAAGTACAGGTTCATCGACTTCCTGCGTGATGTCAGTCCGCTTGTGGATTCGGACCAGGGACGCAAGCTCACCGTGGCTGAGGAGTGCAAGAAACAATGGTTGGAGAATGCCCGCAAGGGAAAACAGGATGAGGAGTGACATGAGGAAGGGACTGTACATAATCATCTGCCTGCTGGCATTTTTCCCGGACATCGCACATGCCCAGTGGAGTTTTGACGTGCCTTCCATTGAGGCCTACATCAATGACCACAAGGAACAGCGCAGCCTTCTCATTGCAAGAGCCACACTGGAGCAGAGCAATGCCCTGCTGCATGAATATAGCAAGGATGCGAACGTGGATTTCAGGGAGATAAACGTGGAGCTTGACAAATACACACGAGCCTTTGACGTGATTGATGTCCTGTACCAGACGCTCAGGACATCCCTGAACGCCTACGACACCTACGACAATATCAGCAAGCGTCTTGTTGACTACAAGAACATGCTGACGCAATACCACGACAAATGTCTCAGCCAGCTGGACATAGTCAGCACCGATACGCTCATCATTTCCGTCAACAGGCACATGCTGGAGATGGTGGCAGATGAGTGTCAGAACATATACCGGTCATTCAGCGACCTTGTCCTGTATGTTACAGGGACAGCGGCGTGCTGCTCGTCCGACCTCCTGATGGTCCTTGAAAGCATCAACAAGGCGATGGACAGCATAAGGCTTCATCTGAACACGGCCTATTTCGAGACATGGAAATACATACAGGTCAGGACCGGCTACTGGAAGGCGCAGGTCTATAGGGCCAAGTCCCTGCCTGAGATACTTGAAGGGTCATTCGGCAGATGGCGGATGGCCGGTAAACTTGATTATTAAAAAGTACGACAATGAAACGGATCATTCTTTCATGCATTGCAGCCGTCTGTGCTTTCTCGGCACAGGCGCAGTACGTGACATACAACCACAGTGAGACTAAGCTGAATCAGGTGACAGTCATGGAGACCGGTGCGGGTTCCCTCACCCCTGATGCCTACTACACCGTGCTTCACAGGAAATACAGCGAATCGGCATCGTCAAAGAACAAGCTCCGTTACCGTACTGAGGCCAGCGCTTCGGCATTCCTTCAGGTACAGATGGCCGACACAGTCGAAACATCGCTTTCGCAGCGTGCAAGGATTGAGGCACTCAACATGGCAGACCGCAAGGCGGACATTGCCTGGCTATCGGAAGGTCCGAAGATTGAGGCCAAGCTCAAATCTTTTCAGGACAACATCGGAAGGATAGCATCCGTAGGCGGCGGCTCATCTGAGAAGGAACGCTGGCAGGAATACTACAACCTGTTCCAGACAGCCATCCGCTCACTTCAGGAGTCCTATCTGCCAAATTCGGAGCGCAAGCGCGAATATCTGAGAATCTACTCAGACCTGTGCAGCCAGAACGAGACCCTTCTCTCATATATCGTCATGCTCAACAGCAGACAGTCAACCTCCGAGTCTTTGGCTTCAACCCTCGTCCTGCCTGACCGCCGTGGCGAGATAGCGAAAGAGGCCGGAAGCCGATGGAAGAGCATGGTAACGTCAAACCAGATAACGGAATAAGGCTATGGCAGATATCATTTCAGGACTTGGCGTTGACCTCCTTGAGGAGGAAATCGACGATGTCATCTTCCAGACCAACGAGTTTCTCTGCGACGCTACTTTCACCGGCTCTCAGGGCCCGTTCTGGTGGATCCTGCAGATGTGCATGGCACTGGCTGCCCTGTTCTCCATCATCGTTGCTGCGGGCATGGCCTACAAGATGATGGTCAAGCATGAGCCGCTGGACATCATGAAGCTCTTCCGTCCGCTGGCCGTGAGCATCGTACTCTGCTGGTGGTACCCGCCTGCTGACACAGGCATCACCAACAGTGGCAACAGCTGGTGCATACTGGATTTCCTTTCTTACATACCGAACTGCATAGGTTCCTACACGCATGACCTCTATGAGGCGGAAGCGTCGCAGATAAGCGACAAGTTTGACGAGGTGCAGGAACTGCTGCATGTCAGGGACACGCTCTATCAGGACCTGCAGGCACAGGCCGAGGTAGCACACAGCGGCACATCGGACCCGAACCTTGTCGAGGCCACCATGGAACATGCCGGGGTCGATGAGGTGACGAACATGGAGAAGGACGCATCGAAGCTGTGGTTCACGTCGCTGACGGCGGGAGCCGTCGTCGGTCTTGACAAGATTATCATGCTCATTGCGCTCATAGTGTTCCGCATCGGCTGGTGGGGAACGATATACTGTCAGCAGATACTCCTGGGAATGCTGACCATCTTCGGACCGATACAATGGGCGTTCTCGCTTCTCCCGAAATGGGAAGGCTCATGGGCCAAGTGGCTCATACGATACCTGACGGTACATTTCTACGGAGCCATGCTATACTTCGTGGGTTTCTACGTCCTGCTGCTCTTCGATATAGTGCTGTGCATACAGGTCGAGGACCTCACGGCCATCACCCAGAGCCAGGCGACGATGGCGGCATTTCTCCAGAACGCCTTCTTCTCGACGGGCTACATGATGGCTGCCAGCATAGTGGCCCTGAAGTGTCTGAACCTCGTCCCTGACCTTGCGGCATGGATGATACCGGAAGGCGATACGGCATTCTCGACACGAAACTTCGGCGAGGGCGTGGCTCAGCAGGCCAAGGCAACCGCCACCGGAATGCTCAGCGGAAACATATTGTGACAATAATAACCTGTATTTGATATGGTCATAAAGAATTTGGAAAACAAGATCAAGCTGGTAGGCATAGTGTGCAGCCTCTTTCTGGTAGGCTGCATAGTCATCAGCATCTCAAGCATACTGACAGCAAGAGGAATGGTGTCGGATGCGCAGAAGAAAGTGTACGTGCTGGACGGCAACGTCCCTATCCTCGTCGAGAGGAGCACGATGGATGAGACACTGGAGGTCGAGGCGAAGAGTCACATAGAGATGTTCCATCACTATTTCTTCACGCTCGCTCCGGATGACAAGTACATCAAGTACACCATGGAGAAGGCCATGTATCTGGTTGATGAGACCGGCCTTGCCCAGTACAACACCCTCAAGGAGAAAGGCTTCTACTCCAACATCATGGGAACCAGTGCCGTGTTCAGCATCTACTGTGACAGCATCAGGGTGGATACCAAGAACATGGAGTTCACCTACTACGGCCGTCAGAGGATTGAACGCCGAAGCAGCATCCTGATGCGTGAGCTCGTCACAGCCGGGCAGCTCCAGAGGGTACCTAGAACGGACAACAACCCTCACGGACTTCTCATAGTGAACTGGCGCACACTCATTAACAAGGACATTGAGCAGAAGAACAAGATAAACTACTGATGCCATGGGAAACCTGAAGAAAATGATTCTCGGCGAGAAGATGCCGGATAAGGATGACCCGAAATACCGGGAAAAGTATGAGAAGGATGTGGAAGCCGGACGCAGGTTCGCGCGTGCCACCAAGATTGACAGCCTGGCCGGACATATCCAGAAGTTCGCTGCAAAGCACGGCAAGCTCTTCCTTGCCATCGTGTTCGGCTTTGTCATAGCCTGCTTTGCGTTGAACATCTACCATCTGGCAAGAGCTTACAAGCATAGAGAGGAACCTGTCAGCGCCACCCAGATGCAGGAGGAACGGCTGAAGGAAAGGATGCTTGAGAATGACAGAACCATAACATTGAAGGAATATGAACCTACTGAAGAAGATTGAATTCAAGAGACCGAAATACATGATTCCGGCTCTGATATACTTTCCCCTCCTTTTCACGGGGTACTTCGTCATTGACACCCTTCATACCAAGAAGGCCGATATTCCGGACCCCGACATGGAGACTACGGACTATATCAACCCGAATCTGCCGCAGGCCAAGGTCAAGGACGATATTGAAGGAAAGTACGAGAGTATGGTCAAATCCTACGGCAAGATCAGCGACCTGAGCGCCATCGGCAACATCGAGCGTGACGGCACGGACGAGCCGAAGGAGGAGTACCAGTCACAGTACACCGACGAGGACAGGGCCACGATGGACTCGATGGCCATGGAACAGGCCCGCACACAGGCAAGGATGCTTGAGATGCAGGAACAGCTCAGGCAGAGTGCCGAACGTGGCCAGTCCATGAACGCCGGTCTTGCCGACCTTCAGATGACCGAAGACGAGAGACTGGCGGCAAGCCTGAAACGTGAGCAGGAGCTGGAGGCCGAACTGGCCAGCCTTCGCAGTCAGGCGCAGTCTTCAGTGACGGACGCTATAGCAGCAGACTCACCTGCCGAAAAGACCATCACCGTCGCTGACAATGCAGTGTCGGCTCCAACCGAGGACGATGAGGTGCAACAGGTGGTCAAGCGAACCGTTCAGCCGTCGGATTGCTTCCATACGATTGCTGAGAACGACCCCCAGCCTAACCTCATCAAGGCCATCATCGACGAGGACATCAAGGCCGTTGACGGCAGCCGTGTAAGGCTCCGTCTTCTGGATGACGTTCAGGTCGGCGGGGTGATGATGAAGAAAGGCAGCTACATCTATGCCATCATGAACGGATTCGGAAGCCAGCGGGTGAAGGGAAACGTCACCAGCGTGCTTGTCGGAGACAACATCATCAAAGTCAGCCTTTCGGTCTATGACACTGACGGTCTGGAAGGTCTGTATGTGCCGGAAAGCAGTTTCCGTGAGACAGCCAAGGATGTGGCCAGCGGCGCACTCAGCAGCAACATGAACCTCAATCAGGGAGGCTATTCAAACAGCTTCGCCCAATGGGGAATGCAGGCCATTCAGAACGCCTACACAAGGACGACGAATGCCGTCAGCAAGTCCATCAAGAAGAACAGTGCCAAGCTCAAGTACGGCACCTTCGTCTATTTGGTCAACGGAAAGGAGAGTAAAAATTGAAACGCATAATGTTATGAATAAATCTGGAGTATTGACCACAGAGTTTGAAAAAGCAGCCTATGTCGGCTTTGACTACACTGTTCCCGAAGAGGAATGCATATTTGTTGGAAGGCTCGTCAACCGAGTCTGGTACAACAACAAGAATGTTTACGGGCTGGTTTGCAACTTCATCACTGAAGACGGTAGGAAGATAGCGCTATTTGCTTTCAGACACAAGCTACCGAACGAGATTTACTCTCCGAGGAACTGCGATATCGACTTCGCGCACGACGTTAAAGACGGCACTATTTGGCGGTGTACGCATGCTAGTACAAAATATGGCAAGCTGTTTTGGAAATCAGCTGAACTCATATCTGAGTTTGGAGACGATTCTTCTTTCTGCTATGAGAAGATACAGACCTACACTCAGGAGCAGATTACTGATGCGATTGCAAAACGAGAGCAGAGAAAGCAGGAGAAAATCAATAGAGATTTGAGAAAAGAAGAAAAAAGAAGAGAACGCCAATACCAGAAAGATCTCAAGTCTGACACTTGGTTAGGGCGTAGGCTTAGGCTCGTCAAGAATTTCAGAGAAGACAAACTGACGCAAAAACAGATGAAGGAATATGCTACTGGTGAAATCTGCTTTGTGATATCGACAGACCGAAAAATAATTTGCTGTCCTAAAGGGCATTTCTTCAACACTTATGATGAAAAAGGGAAGTCGAAGAAGATAAAGTTCCCTGAATCATGTCAGGATTGTGACATTTCGTGCTGCCAGGGAAAGACGCAAAAAACTCTGCATATCTCAAACAACAAATATACAACGGAAGAAATGCGCGACCATTACTCTGATGAGGAAGATGAAGAATAACGAACCGATAGAATGGAAACAAAAATGAATACAGTCAAAACTATCAGCGCAATGGTATTTTGCGCATTCTCTGCGATGCCTATGATGGCTCAGCAGACCTACATGGAGCTGGAGCAGCTGACCGTGAACGAGCATGTGACGACGGTCATAACGGCAACGGAACCGATACGTTTCGTTGACATCAGTACGGACTTCGTAGCTGGCGACCAGCCGATAAACAACACGGTCAGGCTGAAACCCAAAGAAGGGGCCGAAGTCCATGCCGACGGCGACATCCTCGCCATCGTGACCATAGTGACGGAGAGATACAGGGTCCAGTACGCTCTGGTATATACGACCAGAATGCAGGAAGCCGTCTCCGACAAGGCCGTGCTTCATTACGAGACCACACCGTATCATAACCCCGCGGTGTCACTGTCCACAGAGGACATGGCCGATTTTGCCCGTCAGATCTGGCGCTCCCCTGCCAGATTCCGGAACGTGAGCACCAAGATGCACCACATGACGATGCGGCTGAACAACATCTACACCGCAGGCGACTATTTCTTCCTGGATTTCAGCGTTGACAACAGGACACACATCCGCTTCGACATTGATGAGATTCGTGTCAAGCTGGCAGACAAGAAACAGTCCAAGTCAACAAACTGCCAGACGTTGGAAGTCGCTCCTGTCTTCATCCTAGAGGACAGGGAATCATTCGGCCACGGCTACAGGAACGTGATTGTCGTTCCGAAGCTGACGTTCCCGAATGACAAGGTGCTGACCATCGAGATGGCCGAGAAGCAGATTAGCGGACGCACCATCGGACTCTCCATAGACTATGAGGATGTCCTTTCCGCAGATACGTTCAACAAGGCATTGCTGAAGGAGGACTGACCATGAAAAGGATGATCATGATACTGGCGGCAATGGCCGCCGTGGTAAGTGCAGGAGCACAGAACCGCTCCGACAGGATAGCCCTAAGCGCAGGAGCTCTTGTCGAGAGAGGTCTTGATGCTACGCTGTCCTGGGAACACGAGACCACCTATCACAATGCGTGGGAAGTCTTTGCCAACAGCTATCTCCAGTGGGATGACTGTCCTGTCTGCGGGAAAGTCTGCAACGAATCCTTCTTCCACAACTACAACAACTGGACTGCCGGAATCGCCTGGAAACCATGCGTTCTGCGCTTCCGCAACAACTACGGAAGTCTGCGAATCGGCGCATCTGCCGGAACGGACACTGAAAGGTTCATCGCAGGGCTCCATGTCGGTTATGAGCATAACTATGCACTGCGGCACGGATGGCGTTTCTTCTGGGCAGCCAGGGCCGATGTCATGTTCCCGGAGAAGGACCACATGCTTAGGGCCGGTGTCTCACTGGGAATAAAGTTCCCGAGTTTCAACAGAACACATTAATACGATGATTATGAAAAGGAGTTTGATACTCACGGCACTTGCAATGACGGTTGCGTTTGCTTCCTGCACGAAGCACATGGATCTTCCTGATACGTCAACCAAGCTGGGTGATGTGCTGTGCACGGATGGAAGTGTCGTTTCCCCTGACAGATGCGGAAACGGTCTTGTACCTATCGCCGTTGTTTTCCACCTCTGTGATCCTGAAACGGAGGAAGGAGCCGCATATGCCGTCTATCTCGATGACATCTCGCCTGTCGCCTTTGCAGACAGCATCGGAGTCAAGCAGGACACCTCTGCCGATATTTTCGGCTATGACGGCAATACCAACACCTATGCTCTATTCAGTTCAACGGCTACCGGCTCACCGATGGCCGATGCCGTGTTCTCCATGTGGAGATACGGCCAGATCGCCTATGTGCCGTCCGTGGCTCAGATGCAGCTCATGTATGCCTCGAAGAAGCATATCAATGACTGTATGGAGAAATGCGGCGGTACTCCCCTTTCCGACTCTCCTGATGAATGCTGGTACTGGACCAGCACCGAGGTCAGCGGACAGGAGACGGCCAAGGCATGGCTCTACAGCATAGTGACAGGAGCACGTCAGGAGACACCGAAGGATGAGAGACACAAAGTAAGACCTGTAGTAACAATCTACTAATCTGCCATGGAAGAGAGCAAGGACCTTATCACCGCCTACAAGATATTCCGGTCACTGGTATATGTGTCAGTCATACTGGAGTTCTTCATGTATGCAATCGACCCCCAGATGCTGGACTTCTGGGGAGGAATCGTCTGTGACATCCACGGACGCATGAAACGCTGGTTCATATACAACGACGGCAACCTCATCTGGAGCAAGACGGCGACGCTGCTCGCCATCTGCATCACCTGCATTGGCACCAGGAACCGCAAGGCTCTTGAGTTCGATGCACGCAGGATGGTCCTCTACCCTCTGGTCAGCGGTATCTTCATCATCGTCCTCTCCGTATGGCTCTTCGGTCATAACATGGAGACGCGCATCTACTCCATCACGCTGAACAGGTGGCTGTACATGGCAGCCTCCGTCATCGGTACCATCCTCGTTCACAAGGCTCTGGACAATATCTCGAAGTTCCTGAAGGAGGGCCTTCTGAAAGACCGCTTCAATTTCGAGAACGAGTCCTTCGAGCAGTGCGAGGAGAAGATGGAGAACAAGTACAGCGTCAACATCCCGATGCGGTACTACTACAAGGGCAAGTTCCGCAAGGGATGGGTTAACATCGTCAATCCGTTCCGCGGAACATGGGTCGTCGGTACTCCGGGATCCGGTAAGACCTTCTCCATCATAGAGCCGTTCATACGCCAGCACAGCGCGAAGGGCTTTGCCATGGTGGTCTATGACTACAAGTTCCCTACTCTTGCCACGAAACTGTACTACCACTACAAGCTCAATGAGAAGAAGGACAGGCTGCCGAAAGGCTGCCAGTTCAACATCATCAATTTCGTTGACATCGAATATTCACGCCGTGTCAACCCTATACAGCTGAAATACATCAACAACCTTGCAGCAGCCAGCGAGACGGCTGAGACACTGCTGGACTCACTCCAGAAGGGCAAGAAGGAAGGTGGCGGCGGTTCCGACCAGTTCTTCCAGACTTCTGCCGTGAACTTCCTTGCAGCCTGCATCTTCTTTTTCTGCAACTATGGCAAGTTGCCGTATGACAAGGCCGGCAATGCCCTGATTGCTGAATACGACGAGGACAGGCAGACAGGCCAGAAGAGACTCACCGGCAGGGCGAAGAACAAGGAAGGGCTCTATGTGGAGCCGGACCACTGGCTTGGCCAGTACTCCGACATGCCGCATATCCTGTCCTTCCTGAATCTGGACTATCAGACCATCTTCGACGTTCTTCAGACTGACCCTGAGGTCGCTCCTCTGTTGGGGCCGTTCCAGACGGCAATGAAGAACAATGCCATGGAGCAGCTTGAAGGTATGATAGGCACACTGCGTGTCTATACAAGCCGTCTGGCCACCAAGGAATCCTACTGGATATTCCACAAGGACGGCGACGATTTTGACCTGAAGGTCAGCGACCCGGAGCATCCGAGCTATCTTCTAATCGCCAACGACCCTGAGATGGAGAGCATCATCGGAGCCCTCAATGCCCTTATCCTTAACCGTCTTGTCACGAGAGTGAACACCGGTCAGGGCAAGAATGTCCCAGTCAGCATCATCGTCGATGAGCTTCCGACGTTGTACTTCCACAAGATTGACCGTCTTATCGGCACGGCACGAAGCAACAAGGTAAGTGTGACGCTCGGTTTCCAGGAACTGCCGCAGCTGGAAAGCGACTACGGCAAGGTGGGAATGCAGAAAGTCATTACCACCGTCGGCAATGTGGTCAGCGGATCGGCCAGAGCCAAGGAGACGCTTGAATGGCTCTCCAACGACATCTTCGGCAAGGTGGTGCAGCTCAAGAAGGGTGTGACCATAGACCGGGACCGAACATCCATCAATCTCAACGAGAACATGGACAACCTTGTCCCGGCATCGAAGATTTCGGACATGCCTACCGGCTGGATCTGCGGACAGACTGCCCGTGACTTCGTGAAGACCAAGACAGGACATAAGGACTCGATGAACATACAGGAGAGCGCGGAGTTCCAGACTTCCAAGTTTTACTGCAAGACGGACTTCAACATGAAGGAGATTGCCGAGGAAGAGAAACGGTACATGCCGCTCCCGAAGTTCTACACCTTTTCTTCCCGCGAGGCACGTGAGCATATTCTCTATGAGAATTTTGTGAACGTCAACAGAGAGGTCGCTGAGATGTGCCGCACCATAACGCAGTTTGCAAAGAAATAGTGATTTACAAAATACCCAGTAATTATGGAATACAAAGCATTCAAAGAAGAAGAGATCCCTTACGGCATCTTGTCGCAGTACGGTCTCACACAGGAAATGATTGAAGACTTGCCTATGCACGTCATCGATGCCATTCTGGACGGACGGCGCACGCCCGTCCTGCCTATCCGCATCAAGGATGACAGCGGCAATGTCATCACCAGCCGCACACGCTTCATGCTCTGCCGTCAGGATGACGGGGGTGTGGACGTGTTATTCTATCCGCAGCTTCAGCACTGCGACATCGGACAGTACAGCAAAGAGCAGCAAAACGCGCTCCGTGAAGGCAAGGCCATCGTTGCACAGTCGCCTGATGACGGCACGACCAAGTGCTTCGTCCAGATCGACATGGACACCAATCAGGTTATGTATGTCCCGACCCCCGTCATTGGCAGGAACCTCCGTTCGCTGATGGACAGCTTCCTTCTCACCTCTGCTGAGATTCAGATGGTTCAGGACGGTGAGCCCGTCACGTTCATGGAGTCAGACGAGATGGTGACGGCTGGCATCGACCTTAACGAAAGGACGGGCATACGCATGTGCACCGGCGATGTCGGACGCTGGCGTTCACAGCAGAGCACCATGCTCGACAAGTACAACTTCGGCATCTTCGGCTGCTGGATAAGGGATGACAACGGCGATCTGAACCATGTCAACGAGGAGGATTACACCGACGAGATATGGGAGGAGCAGAAGAAGGTCATATCAAAGAACAGTGGAATGAAACGATAAACAATAAGCATAATGGAACAGAAATACTATACGGAAGACGAGCTCGTCCAGATGTATCAGGACGGCAAAATCAGCCTGGTGGAATACATCAGCATGCATTCTGAGGAGTGGAAGAAGGAATATGAATCCTTCTGTGAGGAATCCGGTGTCCAAGCCGATGAGAAGAGTGCCATGGACTTCCTTGACATGAAGGGAAGCGAGTTGGAACTTGCCATTGAGAAGGGTGACGCTTAATCCGGACGGCCATGTCAATCAGGACAAACGCATTGGGATATTACGGAGACCTTGCACCTGAGTTGCAGTCTCTCCTGAGGAAGAACGGCATGCAGGCGCACATCATCTCTGATGGAGCGGATGTGAAGCTTGCCGTTCAGGGACACGACTCCCCTCTCCTCACCTATGACCTCAATCCGCAGCAGCTGAAGGCGCTGACCGACTGGGGTTCGACATACGCCAACAAGCACGCCTATGAAACGTTCGCGGCGCTCGTCTCGGAGAATTTCCATCTGCCGAAGGACTTCGTACATGCCAGGAATGCCAATGGGCGTGTGGTGATGGGACTTCACGGCTACCGAATCGGTACCGGGGAGTATGGCCATCAGCCGAACATGTGGAACCGTTACGGAATCCTCGGATGGACTCCGAGAATGCAGGACGGATTCCATATGCGCAGGGTCGGAGGTTCACTCTATATGGGCGGTGCGCCAATGGTGGCCGACAGACCTGACGGCAGGATCAAACCGGGCGAACTTCAGAACGGCGGCTACGGCTTCTACTACAAGGGACAGTCCGCTCAGCAGACGCAGACAGCAGGAAACCGTCAGCAGGGATATGATGTGCTCGGTGAACTGAAGGACATCGTTCCCCAGATTCAGGAAAGGCAGAAATCCGATAAGGCTGCCGTAGCATACAGCGACAAGATAACGTCCGATGTCTATTTCACCAAGGACAGCTGGAAGGAGATTCTGGACAGCCACGGTCTTGTGGTGGATGAGAATTCAAAGACACTGACGGTACAGTCGATGGCCATCAACAGGGATTTTGTCTATGACCTTTCCGATGAAGAGCTGGACACTCTGATGAACGCATCAATCAAGGACGTTTCATTGGAGAAACGGCTGGACGTGCTCAACGGCATCATCGGTCCTGACTATGTGAAGGGCGTGACAATGGATGCCCTGAACAGCAGGGAGCAGATAAACATCGCCGTGAAGCCTGAGGTCATCGCCGAGATTACAGCACAGGAGAAAGAATCATACAAGGTCCAGCAGGAAAATGTCATTCTGGAGCCTCAGATGTTGGAGTCTCTTTCCCCTTTCATCGCACCGATTGAGGAGAGCCGTGACGTGGCTCATGTGGACGGTCAGAGCGTCTATGACAACGGCAAGGGATGGTTCCGCGAAGGCCAGTACGGACGCGAGGTGACAGTCCAGGATATCAAGGTCGAGCCTGTAAAGGTTCAGGATGACGAGAAGCGTCAGACCAGCATGAAGTACCGGATGACGGCTGTCATCAACGGCGAGGCCATCACCCATGAGATATCACAGAAGCAGTATGACAAGTTCATGGCTGTCGATGACTATCACCGCATGAAGCTGTTCTCACAGGTCTTCAAGGAAGTGGACATGAAGGACCTTCCGCAGGAGCGTGAAGGAAAGCATTTCGGCATCGGACTGCTTGCCGCACTCACCGTTGCAGGAGAGCTGGCCAGAGGACCGATGATGCATCACCATGCACCGGACCTCTACATGGAACGTCATGCAGGTGGATCAATCTATATGAAACCGGGCGTTGATTCGCCGCAGGATATTGCAAGCCGTGCATTTGAGGCAGGCATCAATGCCGCAGAACACGGCGTAGGATTAGGACGATAAACAACTGTACAACTATGGCCAATCTCACATACGAAGACTACAAGCAGAGGCTGAACATACAGGATATACTGGTGGAAGCCGGGTATGTCAGGAACCGTCGTGACGGTCTCCGTTATCCGTCGTATGTAAGGCTCGACGAGGATGGAAGACGTATTCGCGGTGACAAGTTCATCGTCACCCAGAACAGCCAGTGCTGCTTCCATCCGCCGGTCCAGAAGTCATACAACATCATTTCCTTTATCAAGGAGCATCCTGAACTTTTCAGGGACTACACATCCGGAATGAATCTCGATCTACTGGTAAACAAGGTATGTTGCAAGCTGCTGAACAACACATATGATGAAAGCAAGGCAGAAGCCAGAGAACCCGCAAGGGAACCGAAGCCTTTCCGTCTGGAGGACTATGACATCCACCGTTTTGAAGGAAGGGATAAGGAAAGCCAGAAGGCCTTCTATCCGTACTTCAAGCACAGAGGCATAGACCTCTCGACCCAGTTTGCTTTCAGGAAGAACTTCGTTCTGGCATCAAGGACAACCTCGTCCAGTTCGGTTCTCAGGAATCTCTCATTCCCTCTCACCATACCGGGAAAGGACGATACTGTTGTAGGATTCGAGGAGCGTGGCCGAATGAGACGTGACGGAGAGAAATCCTACAAGGGGAAGGCCGAAGGCAGCAACGCCAGCGAAGGATTGTGGATGGCATCACCGGCGGGAACGAAGCTGGAGAACGCCGGTCGTGTTCTTCTCTTTGAAAGCGCCTACGATGCCATGGCCTATTACCAGCTGCGCCACAAGGATGATAAGGAACTTAAAAATGCGGTTTTCGTCTCAACAGGAGGTACGCCTACGGTAAGTCAGATGAAGGGAATTATCAGGAACTCCCCTTCTGCGACATTCCACCTCTGTTTTGACAACGACACTGCCGGGAAGCAGTTCGTGAAGAACTTCGAGAACGTCATGGCCAAGGAGAAGCCCTACAGTCAGGCGGCAGTCGATTTCAAAAACACGCCCGGTAACATCGAGATTGACCATGAAAAGGAAATGGCTTTCGACAAACTCCCGGAGGATGTCAGAAAGAAATACTATGCCGCATTCCGCCTGGCCGAAGAATATCCCACAGCCTACCTGTGTCCCGAAGACAGAGAGGCTATGAAGAAGGACATCCATGAGAAGTTCAAGGACTTCAACAGGGCAGTTGACGGCTGCATCATCAGCATCCAGAGGGAGGTCCCGTCGGAAGGCTACAAGGACTGGAACGACGAGCTGCTGGGTGAGATGGAAGAGACGACAAAAAAGGCAGTCGGTTCTGACATCGACGGCGACGGAGAGGTGGAGATTGAGGAGTCCAACGAGGAGAAGCACCATTATCACAGATGATATGAATTACAAAACGATTAGTCTCAGACCTGACTGGAGGCAGTTCATAGCTGATGAGCTTTGGACGCTGCTTTTCGCCCTGGCGATGTACATCATCGGCGGGCTGGACGGCATCCCCTTCTCGTCAGTCTTCTTCTGCGTCGGCCTTGCACTCACCTTCCTCATGTACTACCGTTTCGTGTACCTGAGAGGAATGAGATACACCATAACCGACGAGCAGTTGGTCTATGAGCACGGAGTCTTCTCAAGAAGCCGTGACTTCGTGGAACTGTACAGGATTGTGGACTATGATGAGAGACGTTCCTTCCTCCAGATGATACTGGGCTTGAAGACCATCATCATCCACTCCGGAGACAGGACCACCCCGAATCTGAAGATTGTCGGTGTAAGGGAGCGCACCGAAATAGTAAACACCCTTCGTGAGAGGGTCGCTTTTAACCGTTTAAGAATGAATATCCATGAGTTCGCAAACTACATCTGATAAGAAAAGCCTGCTCAAAGGCACGGGGAAATGGGTTCTACTCATTGCCATTGCGGTATTGGCCACTATCCTTTCCAGTGTCAGGGCCAATGCCCAGATTGTCGTGGTCAATCCTCTGGAATGGGCTGCGCTCATCGAGGGCAACGAGGTGATGCACGCAGAGATGAAGGACGAGATTCAGGGAGAGACCGAGACTGCCATCATGCAGAACACCATCGCTGCTGAGTTCAGTCAGATCAAGAAATGGGAGAAGAAATACAACGGCTACCTGAAGTGTGTGGACGGCTATGCCTCCTCCATCAAGGCGGCATCGCATCTGTACAATGACGGCGTTATGCTGTTCATCAACCTGTGCAACGTGAAGAAGGCCGTCGAGAGCAATCCCCAGGGCATAGTCGCCACGTTCAGCATGAATAATCTCTATGTGGAGACGGCTGCGGAACTTGTCTCAGTCTATACCACTCTGCGGGATGCCATCGACTCCGGAGGCAATGTCAACATGCTCACGGGAGCCGAGCGTTCCGAGACGCTCTGGGCCCTGAACGACAAGCTGGATGCCTTCAATCACAAGCTCTCGCTTCTTTCTCTTTCCCTCCGTTACTACACCCTGACGGACGTATGGAACAACGTCACGGAAGGGCTCATCGAGCGTTCCAACGGTGATATAGCAAATCAGGCTCAGGCCAGATGGATGAGAGCCGCAAAGGTAGCAAGATCATTCTGACAGCATAGATTATGAAGACGTTTCTCAGATATACGGCAATGGCACTTATCGCCATGACAGCCACGGTGAAGGCCGGGGCGCAGTCCATCGACCCCACCCTGGCCGGTCTCATCGCCGTATATACCGAGCGCATGGGCAACTCGCTTGAGTCACAGAACAAGATCATGCTGCTTGAAAGCACCGGCCATCTCCTCATCGAGGAAGAGGTGGATGCCACGTATCAGATCCAGAAGGAGTTCAACGTGTATCTGGACAGCTTCCGTGGCGTGCTTGTCTTTGCATCACAGATATACGGATTCTACTACGAAATAGATAAGATGGTCGGCTACATGGATTCGCTTACCAAGCAGATAGGCGAAGCACCTATGAATGCGCTGGCCGTCGCGCTGTCAACCAACAGGAACAAGATATACAGAGAAATCATACTGCAGAGCGTGGAGATTGTCAATGACATACGACTGGTATGCTTTGACGGCGGAAAGATGACCGAAAAGGAACGCATTGAAGTCCTGTTCGGTATCAGACCCAAGCTCCAGCTATACAACAAGAAACTGCTGCGTCTCGCAAAGGCCGTGAAGTACACCACCATGGGTGACGTATGGAACGAGATTACAGGCCGTCCCAGCGCAAGGGCAGACAAGTCTTCCATAACGAAGGAAGCCTTCCTGCGCTGGAAGAGACTCGGCAGAACAGTTAGACCATAAACAAACAAAAGCATACGATTATGTCTTGGGCAACAGTATTGAAGGCAGGTGCAAAGACATCTGCAAAATGGCTCGGCAAGGGGGCGAAAGCCACCGTCGAGACCGTCGGCAAGACGGCTCTCCATCCACAGCAGACCCTCAAGGGAGCCGGCACAGCGGTGAAGACCGCAGTCGTTGGAGGCTCGTTAGGTTATGTCGGATGGAAGAAACTGACAACCGATGACAGCGTGGTCGGCATCGTCAGCGATGCGCTCATCGGTGAAAAGAACACGCAGGCAGTCAGCGACACTGTCCATGGGGCCGTTCAGGGTGTAAAGGACCTCAAGGAGTCCGTCAGCGGCATGACGGAGAGTGTCTCTACCACCATGAGCGATGCCAGCGAGAAGATGAACGGCGTTTCCACCTTCCTCGGAGAAATGACTTCCGGCAACGGCGGCGAAATGATGGGAGGATTCCTGAATAACGTCGTACACGGCAATGTGTCGGGACTCGGAATAGCCGGACTTGTCATGTCCGCATTCCTCATCTTCGGCAGGTTCGGCTGGATGGGAAAGCTTGCCGGAGCACTGCTGGGCATGCTAACCATCGGAAATAACTCAAAGCAGGTCGTCCGACAGGCCGTCAGCCAGCAGACAGCCGTGGCACAGGCTCTTCCTGAGAATGTGGCCGTGCAGACCGCTCCTGCTCCGGAAGAGATTCATAGGTCACGCAGATAACAAACAAATGACAGCATTATGAAATATACACAGGAAATGATCCTTCAGTCGCAGTCAGGGTACTGCATGCCCTTCGAGGAGAGAGAGAAGGAGGTTGAAATGATTCTTGGGTACGGCAAGCAGACCAACCCTGAGACAGGAAAGGAGTTCTTCCATCACGGAGTGGACTTCAAGGCACCACGTTATCTGCTTTCTGCCATTGCCAGCGGTACGGTGTCAGGCATAGGCAATGACCCCGTTCACGGGGCATATCAGATAATACGATATGGTGACTACGATGTCACCTACAGCCATCTGAGCAACATCTTCTCCGGATTCGGCAAGGAGGTGAAGGCCGGTCAGGTGGTCAGCGTCAGCGGTGACTTCCTTCACATGGAGGCCAGGTACAAGGGCGAAGAGCTCAACCCCATTGAGTTCCTGACAATGATTTACGGCAATATCAGGTCCATGGAGAGCCGTAACAAGCCGTTCGAGGCGACGGATTTCGCCACCATTGGCGACGGCATCCATACCCGATATGACAGGGACAGTGAGGAGATAGAGCAGCTGATGCTGCGTTTCTTCCCGGCCTACATGAATGACCTTACCAGCGGAGCCTATGCCCTGCCCCAGCGGACAGAGCAGATGCTGCGCAACATACTTACTATGGCATCGGCCAGGAACTACTTCTTCGAGATGATTCCGTCCATGGAGAATCCCATGGGACTGGGACGCAGGAGCGTTCCGCTGGCCGAGAAGGTGCAGAACCTCCTGATTGAGGACTTCCTCAGCTATCTGGCCCTGCAACACGGGACCTACCTCTCAACGTGGAACGATGAAGTAAAAAAAAAGTTTACGGGCAAGCAGTAGCGGATAGCGGGATGATAGACCCGCTTGCTGATCTGGACATCGAGGTACAAAGCTTTGACATCCCAAGGACAGTGAGCGTCTATCCGGACCAGGCGGGAATACGATGGTGGACGAAGGCATGGTTCAACAACCGCAAGGAAGGTGAAGCAAGTGTGGAGATAACAAGAGAGCTGGCACTGCTCTTCATCCGGGACAACATAAAGAAGGACGAATGGCTGGAGGAGCATTTCCCGAAACAGATGGAAATCTACCACAATGCCATCCAGCAGACCAGGGAGCAACTGCTCCAGCAGATAAACATTTAATCAAGGCATGATGACTGAAAAGGAATTATTTGAAAAGAAGATTATACCGGTCATGAACCGTGTCCGTGATGACCTCAGCCACAAGCAGGCAATGGAGGCGATGAAATTCAGCAACTCCTTTGCAGGCATAGTCAGTGGCATGGGTCCTGACGGCGGCATGGCCGCTCACATGGCAGCCATGGACTCGCTGAAGATCACCGGCGAGTGGAACTCCAAGACGGTGGAGGACTACATCGAGATGGTGAAGGATGAACTGCGAAAGGAGGACATCAGGGTCACGCCTGACATCGAGTCTATGATGATAGACAAGATGGTCCGTGACCAGATGCCCAAGTCATCCATCGAGTACATTATGCGCAAAGCTGCATCCAACTCCATCTTCTCCCTAGCTGACGAGGCGATGAAGTCACCTCTCCAGCATGAGATTGAAGAACGGGGCGAAGAGCTTTACGGCCCGACGAAACTGGAGAAAGGTGTCGGCCTCGGCATAGGTGCGGCAGCCGATTTCCTTGCCTTCGGCGGCATGGGAGGTGTCGGCGGCGCGTTGAAGTTCGTCGGCGCTGACCTTGCGCTCAATGCCGTTCTCTCCCCTTCTTCTTCGGACAAGAAGGAGGAGGAACAGGAAAAGAAAGTCATCGAGCGGGAAGGCAAATACAAGGATGTTCCGCTTGTCGTGCTGCCCGGCCATGAAGAAGAATGGCTGAGGATGCAAGACAAGGAGAATCAGACAATAGATACAGAGAAGGCTGAAGAAGCAATGAAAGAAGCGTTGGGCATACCATCTGAAACTGCCAGGATGCCCGTGAGCGAGAATCCGGCACAAGTACAACAGAGCGCAGAGCCTGTACAGGAACAGACAGCCAAGAAGGAAAACACCGACGGATGGCAGGGTGTTCTGACCACCTTCGGACTGAATGGCCTTGGCGACATCGGCAGGAATGCGGGATATATCCTTGCCATGCTCCCGGATATCCTTGTCGGCATGTTCACCGGCCGGACGAAATCACTCGGTCTGAAGGACAACATGATGCCCGTGGCGAGCATCATTGCCGGAATGTTCGTCAAGAATCCGCTCCTGAAGATGACGCTCATCGGACTGGGTGGAGCCAACCTTATCAACAAGGCGGGCCATGAGGAGCTGGCTCGACGTGACGGCATATCCACAGGAACACAGTTCAGAAAATACGACGAGGAACAGCTTGATCCGCGTATCGAGAACCCGCAGCTGAGAGGAACGACTCTCATAGCGTCTATCGACAGCATACCGGTTACGGTGACACTGCCCCAAAAGGTCGTTGACGCATACAGCCAGGGCGCACTGCCTCTCAACACACTGGCCAATGCCGTACTGGCACGCTGTGACCAGATGCAGCAAATCGGCTCGGCTCAGGAACGTTTCGAGGAGCAGTCCAGGACAGAGACGAAAACACTTTCACAGAGATAATTTCAAAATCGAGATAATATGACAGAGAAAAGCAAACATGAGCAGGATGCGGCGCAGAGACAGACCGAACTGCTGACAGAAGCATTGGAAAAGGCCCGTTCCAACGATGGCCAGTTCCTCAATCAGTCCGGGAAGAGAGCCCCGGAGCTCTATCCGAAAGGGGTGACGGTCTCCCCTTTCAACTCACTCATACTGGCTCTTCACAGTGATTCCAAGGAGTTCAAGACCAACGACTACGTCCTGTTCTCCGAGGCTAAGAAGAGAGGTGACAGCGTTCAGGGCGGCGAGAAGGGCGTGCCCTTCGTATGGTACAACTGGAACCAGTATGCCAATAAGGAAAAGCCGGAAGACATCATTTCAAAGGATGACTACAAGGCTCTTACGGACGAAGCCAAGGATTCTTATAAAGCCGTCCGCCAACGTGAAATCAGAACGCTGTTCAATGTGGATCAGACCACGATGGCCATGTCCAACCCTGAGGAATACGGCAGGCTTATCGACATGAACAAAGAGCAGGATGAGAAGAAAATTCACATGGAAGTCAACCGTTTCCTTCAGAATATGAAGGACAATCTGGTCAACGTCAGGAAAGACGGTACCGGTGTACCGCATTACGATACGGCCAAAGATACGATCTTCCTTCCCGCGCAGAAGCATTTCGCCTCGTATGCCGAGTATGTTCAGGATGCGCTGCGGCAGATTGTTTCGGCCACCGGGCATCCGCAGAGGCTTAACAGAAACGGTTTTGTCATGGACGGAGGTACGGTTCCGAAGGAAAGCCAGCAGAGCCGTGAAAAACTCGTCATCGAGATGGCATCAGCCGTCAAGATGACTCAGTTCGGACTTCCGGCCAGACTGTCCAAAGATGCGATGCAGGAAATCGGCAACTGGGAAAAGGAACTGAAAGACAATCCCCGCTTCCTTGATGCTCTGGAGATGGACATCAACAACAGCCTCGGCATGATAGCAAAGGCTGAGCGAGGTGAGAAAATCGAACTGGGACCTCAAAAGGAGACTGATGAGACCCAGAACGAATCCGTCAATGCACGGGTCATCATGCTTCAGGACTCGGAAAGCAAGCGTTGGATTCTGTACATCAAGCCGGAGAATGAGAAAGCACTTACCGTATATCCGGAAAAGGATGATGTCGGCAGGTTCTTCGCTGCGGCAAAGCACAGTGAGGAGAAGGCCGACCGCGTCCGTCAGGAACTTGCACAGAAATACTACGGGCTGGCCATGGCCAAGCCGGACATCAACATCGACATCTTCGGCAAGACTCCTGAAGGCGTTGACCTTGATGCCATCCAGAGAGTGAACATCTTCAAGTCCAAGAACGACGGGAAGATCCTCTGCCTGGTCAGCATCAACGGCATGGACAAGCTGCCACCGCGTGAGGTCTCCCCGTTCCAGTGGCAGAAGATGTGGCTTGCGGAAGACAAGAACGAATACAAGAAGGTACTTGCCGCCACCCTTTTCGAGGACCAGCTGAGAAGCCGTCTGGAAGCCATCCAGAAGGAACAAGCCAAGGAACAGGAAGAGGAGAAACGTCAGAACTCTCCGGAGCAGAAAGCAAAGGAAGAAAGGGAGGAAAAGGCCAAGGAGGAGCTGACCAAGGCTGAAACGAAAGCCGTGGCCGCCATAGCCCTTGCCCCTGTCCTCCGCCAGTACGATGACATCAAGAAGAAGCATCCCGATGCACTCCTGCTGTTCCGTACCGGCGATTTCTACCAGACTTACAGGGACGATGCACGCAAGGCGAGCAGTATCCTCGGTATCACGCTGACCCGAAACAGTCAGATCAAGGACAATGAAGGGAAAGAGTTGGAGTCAGCAGGATTCCCGCAGCACGCACTGGACACCTACCTGCCAAAGCTCATCCGTGCAGGGCAACGTGTGGCCATCTGTGACCAGCTGGAGAGTTATCAGAGGCAGCAGCAACAGGAGCAGAAGAACATTGTCCAGGAACAGGAAAAGGAGGCGACCCGTGGCTACCATCGTTGAAAGAATGTTTTTGGCTGTGCTGGCAATAACCCTGTCAGTACAGCCGATGATGGCCGCCCAGGAGAAGGCCGCACCAAAAGCAAACCAGATATCATTACGCAAGACTATGAGCAAATCCAGTGAATACGTTGACAAGTATGCCGAAGCCGCGATGGAGCAGATGCGACGGTACGGCATTCCGGCCTCCGTCACGCTGGCCCAGGGCATCCTTGAAAGTGGTAGCGGACAGAGCGAACTGTCCAGAAAGGGCAATAACCATTTCGGGATAAAGGCATCCTCATCATGGCTGGAAAGCGGAGGACGCTATCTTGTCTATACCGATGACAAGCCCAATGAGAAGTTCTGCCAGTACGCTTCCGTGGCGGACAGCTACGAGCATCATTCCCTATTCTTGAAGGGCAACAGCAGGTATTCCGCACTGTTCAAGCTATCCCCTGACGATTATGTGGGATGGACCAACGGACTGCAGAAGGCCGGATATGCGACCAGCAAGTCATACGCATCATCCCTGCAGAGCGTCATCAAGTCCAACGGTCTTGACAAGTATGACAAGATGGTCATGCAGGAACAGGGCTGGCAGTCCACCAAGCCGCAGACCACTACCCTGTCGGAACTTGCCTCCAACTCTCAGGAAGCGGTACCAGCACAGAAGCAGGAAACCAAAGAGCAGCCGAAACAGGAAGAGCAGAAACAGGAACCCGTTCAGCCGAAAGACAAGGATTATTTCAACACCATACTGGCCGATTCGGAGAAGGAGTCTAACTCATGGGAGAACTTTTTCGGACTGAATGACAGCACCAGTGTGGCGGGCATCGACCCAATCGTGAACCTTGTCAGTACCCTGTTTGCCGGGCTTATGGCCATGGCCGTACAGATTGACAACATGGGCAACGCGGTGGACGTACAACAGTCCTCACAGGAAGCCCAAAGCGTGGATGCCAATGCCCTGGCAGCACAGAATTTTGACAATGCAATGAATTCATCAATCAATAACCCAATTAAAAGAACAAGATCATGATTAAATGTAACGTGACCGTCATCGGCTCAATCAGCCGCAGCGGTGAAGCAAGAACAGACAAGGAAGGAAAGCCGTTTTTCACTTTCGGTATCAGGACCGCCATCCCGGCCGGTCAGAGTGAGGAGAAACCAGTGGATATCAGCGTGGCCATGAACGGCCATCCAGAGAATCAGGGAGAGTTCCGTGAAGGAGCCAGAGTCAAGGTGCAGGGTGTCCTGACCTTCAGGAAGAAGGATGACAACCTCTATCTGAACCTGTCGGCATCGGATGTTCAGTTCAGTCCGGACGAAGCGGATTCCATCAAGGGGGCAATGTCGTTCAAGGGAACCACAGGTTCCAAGGATATTCCAGAAAAGAAGGGAAAGAAAGGAGCCTACCGTCTCTTCGATGCCTTCAGCAGCGAGAAGACGGCAGATGACAAGTACGTCTATACCTGGGTTCATTTCGTGGATTTCAGCTCAGAGCGTCCTGACTGGCTCGGGCCGAAGAAAGGTATCGAAGCCGAAGGCGACCTGGAACTCTCCTTCTTCAACGAGAGACTGTCAGTCAACTGCATTGTTTCTTCCCTTTCATTCTGGGAGAAGCAGTCAAATAACCAGTAATCGTCATGGCAAAGGAAAACAACTACAGTTCCGATGGCCAGTCAGCCACAGACCGTGCGCTTGACCGGTTCACGGAACTGATGATCGAGAAGATTGAGACACTTTCAGGAGACTGGAAGAAGCCCTGGTTCACGCCAGGTGTGGTTCAGGCTCCGCGCAACATGTCCGGAAGGAATTACAACGGCATGAACAGTCTGATGCTGATGTTTCAGGCAGAAAAGATGGGATATGATTCTCCCGTCTGGGGCACTTTCGACCGCATCACGAACCTGAACTATGCCAAGGACAAAGCCGGGAACCGTTTCGTAGCCTGCGATGAGAATGGCAACAAGCTGCCACAGGTAAGGATCAATACAGGAGAGAAATCCTTTCCAGTATTCCTTACCACGTTCACAGTGGTCAATCAGGAGACAAAGGCTCATATTCCCTACGACGATTACAAGCAGCTGTCCCGCGAGGAGCAGGATAAGTACAAGGTTTATCCGAAGCTTCAGGTCTATAACGTCTTCAACATTGCGGCACAGACCAATCTGAAGGAGACCCGTCCTGAAATGTACGAGAAGCTGATGGCAGAAGTCACCAGCCAGGTGCAGCATCAGGAAGGAGACTTGAAAAGCCATCCGGCCATCGACAAGATGATTGATGACAACCTCTTCCTCTGCCCTATCCGTCAGGTCAAGGGCGACGATGCCTATTACAGCATATCCAAGGATGAGATTGTCGTTCCGACACGTGAGCAGTTCGTCGATGGCGAGGCATTCGCGACCAATGCGCTGCATGAATGTGCCCATGCGACGGGCAGTGAGTCAAGACTCGGACGCATCAAGGGCGGCCAGCCGTTCGGTTCTCCGGAATACGCCAAGGAGGAGTTGACTGCCGAACTATCTGCCGCTGTGGTGGCCAGCCAGTACGGTTTGACCAAACACGTCAAGAACGACAGTGCGGCTTACCTCAAGTCTTGGCTTGGTTCTCTTCATGAGAGTCCTGACTTTCTGAAGACTGTCTTGACTGACGTGAAGCGTTGCTCAAGCATGTTGACTCAGCGCATCGAGGCCATTCAGCTTGAGATGGACAAAGGCGAGAAGGCTGACTTCTCACAGTTCAGAGGCTCACAGGAGGGCCAGCAGGCTGTCAGAGAGGTACTCTCCCCTGCCGAGGAACAGGCTGCAAAACAGGCTGATGAGGAACAGCAGCATTTTCACAGGTCAAGATGAGGAATAGGTTTAATCGACTATTAAAGTCATAAACTTTGCATCAGTTCCGTCATTTGGGACTACATTTGACACTACTTCGCGAGTCATATCCTTCGCTTTTTTCTTGTACGCAACTATTTTCCCAACATCTTGGATGATCTTCTCACGTTCATCGCTGTTTTTGGGAATCGGCAACAATAATTCATGGATTCTCTCGCCAAGTGTGTCAATTATGTCTTGTGTAAACCTCTTGGCATATATTTGACTCCTAACTAATGGACAAGAAAGTAAAGCCAGTAAAAGGAGTGGGTTCATTTTCTCCTTATCCTTAACTCTTATTTTATATATATGGCTTTGGTACACAATTTCTTTATCTTCACTTGTGATGAGCGCACAAGTGCCAACCAGATATGTTCCATCTCGGACCATTAAGATGTCATCTTCCTGAACATCTTGCTTCTTTTTGAACTGTTCATATATATCCCGACTCAGGCCCTGTTTTGGATCTAATTTAATCTCCCAATTAGCTATGTCGCTGGTTCTTACGAATGGTACAGAACCAGTTCCATAGCTTTCTTTACTTACTTCGTGCCCAGTAGAGATAGAGATAATTCCGTCTTTTTCAAGGGATTGAATCGAAACAATTTCATGTGTATCACTAATTGATTCTATCTTTTTAGCAATCTCCGGATTGTAATATTTTGGCAAGTAAACATTATTTACTATATCCTTTTCTTTGATGGTAAAGCCTAAATGATCATACTCAACATGACCGGTATTAATGTATTCTTTGTACTTTTCAAGAATCAGTGGAATGTCATCACGGGAAGTCTCGTGTCCTCTTGAATCATGTCCACAATATCTGGCAATTCCCATAAAAATCTCATCCGACGGAGTACTTTTACCTTTCTTTAAATACACAACACATGTTTTTGCATGAGTGTAAGGCTGGAAAAGTTCTTCCGGCATAGAAATAATAGCTGCAACTTTTGCCTTTTCCTTGATATATTGAACAATGTACTTATGCGACGGATTACAAAATATACTCTCCGGGGATATGAAACACATCCTTCCATTCTTGTTCAGAAGATTTAGACATTTTTCAATAAATAGAATCTGTGGCGGTTGAGAATCCACAAGAAGATCCGTCTTTTCATATGAACCATCTTCGGACTTCTTCCATTTTCTGCCCAAATCGTATAATGAAAGAATTTCAGTTTCATCAATCTTTAGTTTTTTGCCAAATGGCGGATTTGTAAGAACCACGTCAAATGAATTATCCCTAACATCCTCTTGCGTTTTAGCTTTCCACTGCTTTGTATCTACCAAAGAATTTTCACAGAATATTCCTCCCCTTCCATCATCCATCAAGGCCATATATGCTTTTGCCACTTTTCCTAGGAAATTGTCTTTATCAATGCCTCGAATATTCTTTATTGCAATCTTTTGTTCTTCAGCAAAAAGTTCTTTTTCTGGCCATTCTGCCCCATACTGGTCACGAAGCGACTGCCACTCAGCTTTTAACCCTTCTATCAGGAACCCTCCAGTTCCGCAAGCCGGATCGATAAGCTTATCCTTTGTTGATAGCTGGGCCATACTCACAATAAGCTTTACGACATTCCTTGGTGTAAAGAACTGACCTTGTGATCCCTTTGTAGTATAATCGATGAAGGACTCAAATGCATCTCCAATTGCATCGCGCTGACTGTCTTTTATACAAAATGGTTGTAACTGCGCAACTGCATAAGTAATACTGCTATCATCCAAGGATATTACATCTTCGTCTGAAAAGACATCTTTATATTGTTCTTTGACATCTGCAAAAATTGAACGTAATCTTTCTGACACATCAGAATTAGGCTCATTGATTCCAGCTCTAAAACGAACAATGTCATCCATTTTTGTAAATCTTTCATCATAGATTTTACAAAAGAGGAGATTGATAAATTGCTGTGCGAACGTCTCGTCTCTGGTCGCGCCAACATTATTAGCTGCAAAATAGTTGCGAATATCTTTAAAAACAGATTTAAGATTGTGTGGTGTGATAAGGTCTTTCCTTCTATACAAACCAACATCTTCTATTCTTTCACCATACTCTGGAATATTTGGTATTTCTTCAAAAGAGATTGCTCCCTTAACAACGTTTTTGATAAGACAGAGCTTTTGCTCCCCATTATACCACACCCCCAACCGAGCTTTTGACATTTGCATATACAACTCGAGTTGTTTGCGTCCATCTTTGCGATTTGGTTTTTTGCATTCAACAATCAAGTACAATTCGTCATCTGTAATATTATCAGATGAAAAAACGGCAATATCCACAGGATATTCCTTTTTTAGGTCTGATGGCCTGGCTTTTACTCTAAATTGAGGACGTGTTCTTATATGTTCCTTTGGGTACTTATAGTCTTCAACCAATATTTTTGAAAAGACTTGAACAGCATTAACCTCTTCTGGAGTGGCCTTTACTTCAGTTCCTGATATGTAATCAATGATATAGCCTTCTTTAGGCTGAAAATCTTCAATACCTGATTTATTCGTTTCCATATATTAATTGTAAATCGAAATATTAGTAACAAATGCTAATCAATTATGCAGACTGTGATGGTAATGCATCTTCGTGTTTCATACTCAATCCCACAAGTTCGACAGAATCACATCCTTATCAGTTCCCGAAGATCAACCTCAAGCACTTTTGTCAGTTTGATGAGCATATCCAGGTTCGGCTGTGACGTATTAGTCACCCACTTTGATACTGTTGCCTGAGTGACACCGAGCTGTTCGGCAAGCCACTTGTTCGACAGGCTTTTTTCCGCCAATACTACCTTCAACCTATTCAAATTCTTATTATCCATGTTTTAATATTTGTGTACGAGAATTACTTATAAGTCTATAACTTCCTCAGAAAACCTATTCTCAGAGCTATTCATCTGCATTGAGAATTCTTTATAAGATTGATAATGCTGAGGTATTTGCAAATAATGAATCATTAGTTTGTTTCCATAACCAAGCAAAGAGAAGGAGACTTTCGAATCATCTGTTTCTCTCGGAAGAATGAAACCTCCAATTCTGCTTTTGAGACGATACATATACGATATGACCTGATGCTCATCATCACGGGATATATTGTGCTTGTATTTTGCATCTAGGACAACGCCATTATTATTATAAAAATCCGGGTATCTTTGGAGAGCATTATTCTCTGCCAAATAAATTCTCCCAGTTCCCTTCCTATTCTGAGGATGATTATATGATTTCAACAACTTGGAAAGATATTCCTCCCAAAGCCATGATGCATCAAACAGGACCCCGCTAATCTTACTGTCGTCAGAGCCATATTTCATTTTCTGATGCCTCAATATTCTCAAGCATAATTTCTGTAAGTTCGTATATTTTGTGTAGAACGGATGGCTTACTGGTTTGGAATTTTCCCGAATTACCGAAAGACGGTTATTCCTTACATATGATGGAGTTGCCGATTTTATCTGGTTTACAGCTTCGATTGTATCTCTGTCTGATGATAGGACCGATTTTCCAAAATCTGAAACGGCTATAAACTCAATAGTATGTCTTACCAGTTGAGTTACATTATTATCATAACTGATTTCTCTTGAATTGTATGAAACACTTCCTTTAAAAGGAATATTACGGTTTATATGTCTGCTAATATCAATCACCCCCTTGACATTGGCATCATTACGTTTTACTGACATATATTCCTTATAAACTCCCTGTGCAATGGCATCCTTCAGAAAGGTAGGGAACAATAACAACAGAAAATCAAAAGCTTGTTCTTCGGCGGAAATACCGTGTTCAAGATTGAATATATTGACCGATAATACACGTTGTAGCATATAATGAAGGAAACAATCATGCCCAAGGCCATCGTTTCCTGTAAAGCGAGAGCAGATAGATACATCCGTAAAAGGTGTTCCTATAAACCCAACGAGATTTCCTGTGGACAGATGCATATATCTTTGCTGATCTTTACCAACTGACTCGTATTCAGAAATGATAAACTGTTTCTTTAGATCATCATCGCAGTCATCAAGGCATTGCGGGTACACCAATAGCCCAGGATTACTGTTTACAAGTGACTCAACCGACTGATTTGCAAACAGACGGATGTCTTCGCTATCTTTTGTGACGCGAATAGTCTTGCTGCAATTGTCCGTTAATTGAATCATATCAGTTCTCAGATTGTTCTACGTAATCTATCTTGCCGAGGACAATGGCATCTTTAAGTTTTGCCAAAAGTGATTGCCTGTTTTGGAAACCGCGAATATATTCATAAACAAGCCTCTTTAAATACCTATCCCAGAACAGTTGCCAATCAATCTTATTGTCATCGTCACGGCACAAATCAACCTTCTTAAAATACGCTCCACCTATATGGTATGAATTTCCAAGTTCTTCCTCTGATGAAATCACAGTGTTCACAGCTTTCATCCTTGCAATGATATCGTCCTTCTCACTGATGTCATCAAGCATGCTTGTATTATCTTCGGCCAAAATCTCAATAAAAGCGAATCTGCGGCGCATGGCGAAATCCATACTCTCAACACTTCTGTCTATATCGTTCATAGTGCCGATGATATAGACATTTTTGGGAACATAAAAACCATAATAGAATGTATCAGAAGGCTCAATCAGATTTTGATATTGAGTTTTGACTATTCCATCCTTTCCTCGATATCCAGGATCTATAGAAAAGAATAATTCGCCAAAGATTTTGGACATCTCACCACGGTTTATTTCATCAATGATGAACACATAAGGAATACCGTTTCCATCATTGCCATCCACGCCTTGCTTGTAATCTTTTAGGCCATAGGAATTCTTCATTTCTCTCACAATTGCCTTACGGTAATTATCATGGCCGCCTGATGGAACGCCTGGTAGTCCTCGGTAAATATTCCCTAATTGTTCCTTATTGAAAATTTTCGATTTTCCTTGCACCCAGTCTTTTCCACCGGCTTCAGTATCTTCGTATGTTCTTTCAACGAGACCATCTCCGTTGGTGTTAAGTTCAACAATTATCGAACGACCGCCAGAAAGAAGAGGAATGGAAAGTTGTCCTTTCTCATTTAAATCATCTATCAATGATTTCCATGACTCCTCAAAATTGTCTATCTCATTATTCCTGAGAGCCATAATCGCTTCTTTGCAGAAGTCTTTGAATATGCCATTTTTCCGTTCAAAAGCTATGTTTCCCAAAGAATCCTTTTGGGGTCTAAGACCTTCGACAAAATCAGTATAATCATATGAAGGATGGAATTGTACAAACTGACAGTGAGTCTTGAACACTTCGTCAGACTCAAGATCAGATGAAAAGACTTTCCCTGTGATCATTTGCGCGGCAATGTTCTTAGCCAGATATGTCTTTCCGGTACCAGGTGCGCCGTTAAGGATTATATTGTAGTTAGCATACAGAGCATCAATATACGACTGATTGTTGGCCATAACGATATTTTGTTTAAGGAGGTTGCTGTATGAATTAAAAAAAGTCTTTAGTTCGCTGTTTGCCGATTCATTTCCATCAAAAAGTCCAAGTGAGATGATACTTGTTTTGATAATTCCAGGTTCCCATCGGCCAGGATCTTCCCAGTATATGTAGTTTATTACTTCCAGAGATTCTATGCGGTCACTTTTCCAATGGGCAATAACATTGACACCCGTTCCTTGCCAATTGAGATAGCATTTTTTTGTAGTATAATTGTTCCCATATTGACCTTGAACATTAATACATACTACACCTTCCGGAAAGCTATCCCAAGATGATATTCCGTTTTGGATTTTTTGACCTTTGTAGCCTTGGCCTACTGTAGCGAAAGAATTGCTCTCGACCAAAGGTGCGATATACTCAGAATATCCTAGTCCCGAAGTGCTTTTATTCTGAATCCATTCAAGATGAGCAACAAAGTATTCGAGTATATGTTTGAATTGTACGTATTTATCCATATGTACGATAATTTGAGGACAAAACTAATAAATAATGTGCATTCAGTTATTATAATCAGAGAAAAATTATAGTTTGCAGATAAAAATTAAACGTGCCAATAAACATCAAAATCTGATTTGCATAATAATTCCTTCACATTCCATAGATAAGTATTATCAAAAATGCCCTGAAGAAAATCTTCCTCCAGGGCTGTCATCAAACTCCATGAATAATATTAAAGCAGCAATTCAATCGTACAGTTCCTATTTGCTTGTGTCGGATTGAACTCATTCACGCCACCGACGGAAGACCGCTCAATACATTCCTCAGAAACACCTAGCGAAATCAAATATTCCGCAATGTACTTGCCTCGGCTTTGTGCTACCGCTTCATTCTTTTCGGCACTGCCTGTGGCCGAGTCCGCCGACCCGGTAATCCGGATTCCGAATCCATATTCCTTGGCCAGGTCAGCAACGGCCTTGATGTTTATCATCTGAGAGGAGTCTGTCAACTCCGTTCCGCCACCCTTGAAGAACACCAGAAGTGGCACACCTATTGGCAAACCAGAAGAGAGAACCGCATCCAGGTACCGGTTCCCAGTGTAATCCACACCCTTCCTTTCCCGAATCTCCAAAGGTGCCGCAATAGCGGCTTCGTCATGTCCATCAGCATGAACAATCTTCTCGTCAACGGCATCCTGAAACTGGGTCGTATCAGACTGTCCGTCCCAGGATCTGTTGGCAAGTCTAGCACGAAGGGAGTTCAGACCGCTGTAGTCATTGACAGGAGTCCGCTGGCACTTCTGCCGCTGCTCCGTCTTCTTCAGCGTGTCACCTTGGACACCGCTGACCATATTTGCATTCTGTCCCCGTGCCATTATCGAGAAGACACAGAGAAGGATTATCATTATCACTTGTCGTTTCATTTTTCTGTTGTTTTGTTCATTGATTATCGTTTCACTTTCTGTCCAAGAGGACGGATCATCTGGCGGGACATGGCCAGGCAGCGACGGAGCCATTCACGTTCCTCCTCATCCTCTCGCCTGCCCCAGTCTCCACCGGCTCCACCACCTCCACCGCCGCAGTTCTGCGCGAATGTCGTAGCCCGGTCAACCATTCCCATAGAAAGAAGGGCTCCGCAAACGACGATATTCATGCCTTTTTGGGTCATTTCGCCGATGAAGGAGTCCTGCAGGAACGCCTGCGTTTCAGGCGGAAGCTTATCCACCGGAATGCGGCTGAAGTCTCTGATGACAGCCCAAAGAGCTTCCGAACCAACTTTGTTGACGGCCACCATGGACACGTCGTTTGCCGCTGAGCGCAGCTGTTCCTGGTAGTCATCATACTCCTTCTGGGTATCGGACAGCTTCTGTTTCAGATCAGCGAGCTTATCGTCCGCATCCCTGAGCTTATCCTTCTTGTCATCCAGCTTGGTGAGGATGCCCTGAAGCTTCTCGTTCAGGCCGCGTTCCTCACGCTGCATCTGAGCCTTTGCTGCATCGTCAAGATCATCCGAGCGCAGTGCTGCCTCAATCCTGTCAAGTTCCTGTTCGACTGTTTGACGGGCATTTTCCAGATTGAATACCATCGTCCGAAGACCCTTGACTCTTGTCTCTGCCTGCCGGATTTCAGCATCCAGTTCCGACAGTTTTCCCATCTTCCCGTATATCTCCCGCTCCAGCTGGGTGCACTGCGATGACAGGCCACGGCGGTACTCTTCGGAGCTGATATGCTTGGCTCCGGTGACAGCGACACTGTCACCACGTTCCAGTCCCCACCGCTCATTGACCTTGGCAAAAGCATCGTGAAGCTCAAGGGACTTCTGTCTGTATTCGTACTTGTCCTTGCCCGCGAAAAACTGCTTGAATGAAATTCTGTTATCACTTGTAACAGGCACGATGTCGGCATGGATATGCGGACTCCGCTCGTCCAGATGGACGATGAAAGAAAGGATGTTCTCCTCCCCGTACCTCTGGCACAAGACACCGTACATGTCAGTCGCCCATTGCTCCACCTCCGGTTTCCTTTCAAGGGAACTGTTGTCGGCTCCCTGCGAGAAATCCACGGCCTGTGAGCCGAAGGCCAGTTCTGTCAGACGGTCATGGGAACCGCTGATGATGAAGTCAACGACGGTTCGGATTTTCGGCTCATCGCCGTACTTGGCATTCGGGTCCTTGATGCCTCGTGAACGGAGGTTCTCTGCCAGCTTCTCAGGAATGGATTTGCTCTTGTCAACCGGCTGCACTCTCCCGCCCCACACAATCTCAAAGTTGAGATGTTCGCGGGTGCGGTCTATCCGGCCGTTGGCATTGGAGCACTCCCACCCTTTTTCGGTCCAGCGCCTCTGGTGCTCGTTGCTCTGCGCCGTGGTGAATCCGGCCTTCGCCTGGAAATGCACCACCTGTTTCTGTCTTTCCATTGTAGTCCAATTTAGGGTCATTATCACTTTCTCTCAGCCCGGCTTGCCAATTCAGGCTGTCTGCTCTCCCCTCGACTTTTGTCGAAGGGGGTATTAAGTTACCCACCTCCCTCCATTCGTTCGAGACGGGCAAGCCCGTCGCTGACGTGTTATCACTTTTCAACGAAGTGAATTATCAATTCGGCAAAACCCGTTTCGGGACCGGATAGAAGCATGGAGTGCAAAGCCGGTAAGAAGAGAAAATGAAAGCATGACCATGAAGGGCGTTTATCCGGCCGTAGAGAGCACAAGAGAGTTCATATGGATGAAGATACCACCCCGTTCCTTTTCGAACGTCAGAGCGTCAGATTCGGCCAATTCGTCGATGAACGCCAAGGTGGTCTGACGGTGCCACCCGAACATTTCGGACAAAGTGGAGATTCGCACATAGAAACGGTCGGCGGCATCAGGTTCCCGGGAGATCATGCTTGTTGCGGCAAACTCGATGAGTGTGCGGAAAGCGTCGTATTTAGTGCTGCGGATGACCCTCGGCTGACGAAGGATTTCCGCGGTCTGCTTCGAAATGGAAACCGTGTATTCCGGGCATTCCAGTTCTTTGGATATTTCTGTGATTTCTTTCATTGTCGTAAAATTGATTGAGTTAATATAGCCAGCCGAAGATTGGCAGTTATGGGTCAGGAGAGCCAAAGAACGACCGGCTTGATGGCATCAGTAATAGAGTGCCAGTAATTTTTCATTATCCAATCCTACGGTAACTTCCGGCTCTTTCCGGGCCATCTCAATTATCATTTGAGACGGATATAAAAACGAGAAGTCTATGATGAAGGCAAAGTCCACTGCAAGTGTGAATACCCTGGCATCCATGGACACAAAGAAGAAGAAAGCCAGAGCGAAATACTGGAGCATTCTGTCCTTGTGAATCCATCTTAGAACGGCATCCGACCATTTGAATTTCAGGGTAAGCAGACCGACGACGAATCCCGGGGCAAGCCAAAGGTCAGGGCCCAGAATCCGGAACATGATGAAGTTGACCGACAGAATCAGGACTGCCATCACAAGGACATAAAACTTTCTTCTCTTCTCACGCATAGCCATGGAGAGATAAAACCTTCGCCACAGTCTTCCGGATTTCTTGTAAAAGAAGGGAAGAACAGCGAGGAAAGATATAAGAACTGAAAGGATTATCAGATGTGTCATATCGAGTGTTTACATGAAATCAGCAATGAGTCTTGAGAGGGGCATTTTGAAGACGGTCTCCCCCATGCCGTCATGAAGGTTAAGGTCTTCCTTCAACGATTCGAGCATCACCTCCAGAGAGGAGAAGATATAGACATACACTGTATCGACCTCGTCGCTTCCGTTCGTCTGGACGTTCACCTTGTACATGTTCTCGTATTCAGGACTGGCATAGGCGCAGCAGTGCTGACGCTCTATGCCGGCAACAACAGCCTTGACATGATATAGGATGTTCAGTTCCGTCTGATCCTCCAGACAATCCAGAACTTCATCAATTGACATGGGTGCTGGCATGGAGAATGAGAGCAGTACATAGTCATCATAGTCATCCGTGCTTTCCAGACGTGCCAGGTCTATGAGGTCCGGCATCTCCAACGGAGCCAGACTGAGGAAACTTTCAATAGCCGATTTATTCATATAGTAGAATTTTGGTACTTAAAAGAAAGGATGGGACATCTGAATCAATCGTCACAAGTAGAAAATGCAGAACTCCTTATTGCGTATATGTGCACTAACGCAATGGCAGACATCCCATCCATATTGAAGTATAGTTTGAATTAAACTTGTTTCACATACTAAACTAATTGTATATCAATTATTTAATAACATTATTTCGAGCGCAAATGTAGGTATATTTTTCTTCACAATTGCACTATTTTTACCATTATTTGATAGCAGTTCTTGAACTTTTTAAATACCATAATTGAGTACCATCCATGAAACATGTTGCACGTCAATCAAAAACACACCTGTAGAATTGTCACGAGTACCATTGTTGAATTGACAATTATGAGTACCTTTGCTGCGAATTCATCAATAAGCAAATGGCAACAACAGGTTATATCTTCTGTTCAGGCAAGTTCAAGACCCTTGAGCAGGACAGGAAATGGATGAAGAATTTCGGCTGTGAGACCATCATCGAGGAAGCCGAATCACAGGAGAAACTGCGTCCCCAGTGGCGAATGTTGCTCGGCAACTGCGCCCATAACGATACCATCGTCATCAGCAAGTTCAGCAATGCCATGCGCGGCACCCGTGAGCTTGGGGCTTTCCTGGATCTCTGCAACCAGTATGGTCTTCGCATCATCAGCATCAACGACGAGATAGACTCGGCAGGCAAGCTGTTTCCACACACTACAACAGGCGATGTCCTTGCAGCAATAGGAAACATGTCATCTGAGGCGGCAGCCCTCAGACGGCGTGTTGTACGTTCCAAGAAGAAACAGAGCAGTGCTCCGAGAGCAATCAAGTCAAAACTGAGATTGGACCGTGAGATGTCCATAGTCAAGATGTACAGTTCGGGTGTCTCCATCGATGACATCTGGAAAGCCAGCGGCTACAGAAGCCGCACCAGTGTATTCCGCGTCCTTGCCCGCAACGGCGTTGAGCTGAACCGCGGCCCTCATCAGGGACCGATTAAGAAACGCAACAAGAAATGACACTTTCAGAAGCTATACTCGCCCGCCATTCTGTTCGGGCATACACAGACCAGCCAATAACCGGTGACACGCTGGCCACCCTTCAGCAGAAGATCGATGAGGTCAACGCGGCTGGCAATCTCCATATCCAGCTCGTGCTTGATGAGCCGAAAGCCTTTCTCTGCGCCATGGCCAAGTATGGCAAGTTCAGAGGAGTCCGAAACTACCTTGTCATGGCCGGCAAGAAAGCCGATGACCTGGACGAAAGAGTCGGTTACTATGGAGAGCAGCTTGTTCTTCTTGCTCAGACGCTGGGTCTCAACACCTGCTGGGTCGGCGTGAGCTACAGCAAGACTCCGGGCGCTTTTGTTCTTGATGAAGGTGAGAAGGTCGCCTGTGTCATTTCCATCGGATATGGTGAGACACAGGGTGTCTCGCACAAAATCAAGTCACCCGCAGAGGTCAGCAACGCTAGTGACATCACACCCCGCTGGTTCAATGAAGGCGTAAAGGCTGCCCTGCTCGCCCCTACCGCCGTCAATCAGCAGAAGTTCCATTTCGAGTACGAGGCATTCGGTGGGAATGGCAAGAAAAGAGTCAGTGCCAGGAAAGGTACCTCAATTCTCGGTTACACTCAGATGGACCTCGGCATTGCAAAGCTGCATTTTGAGATTGGTGCCGGTACAGACAACTTTGAATGGGAATAAGATAAATTGCAATTTTATGGTCACTTGTTTTGATGCATGTGAGATTCTTGAAATGCTGTCTGAAGCATCTGTAAAGGTGTTT
>R22__coassemble_183_pt1 | contig 48324 bp, 32 predicted proteins | sample R22__metabat2_low_PE_006 | metagenome-assembled genome bin R22
GATTCGTTGGGATAGTGGAATGTATTTGTCAGTCGTCGACGACCTTTGAGCGGCGTGATTGGAGGTAGAACTTCAAGACGATGTGGTGAATGGTGCGCAGAAGCAGCGAAGCGGTGAGCACCCACAAGGCAACCGGAATCTGCTGCTTTACCACCAACTCAGTGATGGCCAGGGCAGCAATCAGCGCGAGTTCTACCCAGCATGCCCAAAGGTTGTGCTTCCGGCGAGGAGAACGGATGATGAACGGCAACAACACCCATATCAAGGGATTGAAGAGCACAACCAGAATGTTGGTATCCACAGCCGGATGTCCGCTGAAGAAGAACAGGAAAGCAATGACGATACCCATAACTCCTTGCAGGCCATAGAGCAGAATGTCATAGACCCATTGCCTTTTTTCGATGAGAAGTTCAAACACGCAGATGATGGCTGTCAGCAGCAGCAATAAATACATGGTCTGCGTGGGGGTGAGCGGGAAGCGGAAGAAGTCGGGCAGTGACACTTCAGGACCGATGGTATCTTCTTCCTTCACCAATGGCTTGCCGTCAGTCTGAGCGGTGCTGAATGTTCGGTACAATCTGTCGGGAGCAAATTCCTGCAAGGTATGGTCGACAAGTCGGTCAGCCTCGACGCCCAACACCAAATCAATGGCAAAAGAGGCCCAGGGATATCCCTCGTTGTGCTCGTGAAGAATGTCACGCAGTGTCACCGATTCGCATGGCGCAAAGGTGACAGGATTGTCGAGAGACTGGTACAGAATGTCGCGGGCCATCGTGCTACAGTTCTTGTAGAAGAAGTTGTAGCGATAGGTGCGGTTTTCCTTGCGGCAGTTGGTAGTGATGAGGCTCCAGAAACGGGCCACTTCATCGGGTTTCATGTCGAGGACTTGCACCTTGATGGCCGAACCGCGCTCCAGATATTCGACTTCAAAGTAAGGATAATCCTCCACACCTACCAGGTAGTCGGTCTGTCCTGTGCAGAAGCGCCATGCAAAGTGTGGCGCCTGGAAACTGAACAGCCCGTAGTTGAAGACAACGTCAATCTTTTCCTCAGGGTCTTCGTAGCGGATGGCTGTGTGGCCATATTGCTCCCAGATTTCTATGCCAGGGGTACATGTGAGCAGGCTTACACGAGGAAAAGCCGCATAGCCGGTGGTGTCCAATGGGGAAGCAGCATCGCATGGATACTGGGCGGTGATGGTGTCGGTCATACTGCCATCAGCGACGGCACAAGGTGCTGTGAGGGTGTCAATGGCAGCGGGCTGCATAACCCCGAGGCTGTCATCTGCAGCAGACAGCATGGTCTCGAGGTTGTCCTGTGCTGTCAAGACTGCGGCGACAGACAGTATTGATAACAACAAATATAGACGTTTCATAGGTTTCATCTCAGAAAGCGCTGCAAAAGTACACAAACTTGGCGAGAATGCGAAATTTGGAACAAATATTTCATCATCATTTTATAATTTGTATTATCTTTGCACGCGATTTATCTGAAGAGGGCATTTTTTGTTTTTTTTACCTGCGTTAACACCAAATGTTTGGTCATTCCGACAAAAAGTCGCATCTTTGCAGAAATTTTTGAACTTGCGAATGAAACGAATCCACATAGTGCATCTTTTGATGCTGCTTGTTCTTTTTACTGTTCCAGCTTTTGCCGAGAACGGCATGAACTCCCCCTATACGCGTTTCGGCTTCGGACAACTGGCGTCGTATGACATGGGATTCAGCAAGGCTATGGGCGGTACGGGCATTGCCTTGCGCAACAGCAATCAGATCAACCTGCACAACCCCTCCAGTTATTCCTCTGTCGACACCCTTACGTTCATCATGGACATGGGTGCCACGTTGCAGAATACCAATTTCGCCGAGAGTGGTGTGCGTCGTAATGCACGCAATGCGACCTTCGACTACTTCGCCATGCAGTATCGTCTTCACAAAGGTCTTGGCATGACGGTTGCCTTCACTCCCTACTCCAATGTGGGCTACAACTACGGCAGCAGCTTCCAGACCATCCGCGATGATGAAGACGGCATCGTGACTACCAGCAGCAACTGCAACGGTTCTGGCGGTCTGGCTCGTGTGACGGCAGGACTTGGATGGCAACTGTTCAAAGGCCTTTCTATCGGAGCCAATGCTTCCTATATTTACGGCACTTTCTCTCATTACATCACCAGCGAATACAGCGAGAGTTCCATCAGCAAGCGAACCAAGCAGTATACGGCTGACGTTACGGGTTTGTCGTTCGACATGGGCGCTCAGGCTTACTTCGGATGGGGAAAGAATCAGTTCACCCTTGGTGCCACCTATGCTTTGGGCAGTGAGATGGCGGGAAAACCGTATTCTGTGGATTACATCATTACCAGTAATGTTGCCACCAGCGCCGACACCCTTTGGTTCGCGCCGTTCACTCTTCCCGAGAGTCTGGGTGGAGGCATCTCTTACTGCTATGACGAGCGCATCACCGTGGCTGCCGATTTCCGTATGCAGCGCTTTGGCGGCACGCTCTTTTTCGGCACTCCTGGTACGGACTGTTATCGCGCATCGTTGGGTATGGAGTACATACCTGAGAACTATGCCCGTAAGTTCTTCCGTCGTCTCCGCTACCGTGCAGGACTGCATTACGCCACGTCCTACTTCACTGTCAATGGCCTGCAAGGCCCCGACGAGTATGGAGCCTCTGTCGGTGTGGGCATACCTATCATCAATGCCTACAACCAACGTTCTACTGTTAATGTGTCCGGACAGTTCGTCCATGTCCAGCCCCGCACTCCTGGCATGATAGTCGAGAATTACATGCAACTCAGTGTCGGTGTCTCGTTCATTGAAAACTGGTTTGCAAAATGGAAAGTAAATTGATGCAGGAACAATCATTTTTAAACCAAATCCATACCCCCGAGTCAAAGAAGTGAAGGGAAAAGTAGAAAAAATAACTAATCTAACGATAAAAGTAATGAAAAAGAATCTTTTGATGATTGGCCTTATGGCCCTTGCTGCCACAACGGCATTTGCACAGAAAGGTGTTGAAGACGGTTCTCGTTTTGGCCACGGTCAGGACAGTATCAACTGCCTCAACAACATCAGTATTTATACCGAATACGTCAAGACGAACAACTTCGAAGAGGCTTATGAGCCCTGGAAGAAGGTGCTCAACGAGGCTCCTGTCGCTCAGGCCGCAACCTATTCCAAGGGTATCGTTATCCTCAAGAACCTCATCTCCAAGACCAAGGAACTCGAGCCCCGCAAGGCATATGCCGATGAACTCATGCAGGTCTACGACCAGTATGTAAAATATATTCCCCAGTTGAACCTGCTCCTCAAGAACCCTCTCAAGGAGTATCGCATCAAGGGCCAGAAGGCGCATGACTACATCACCTACTATCCCAAGATGGATGCCAACCAGGGTCGTGAGATGCTCATCGAAGCCATTCAGGAAGGCCAGGTGGACAGCGAGTACTATCTGCTGGGCGACCTCATGAAGGTTTCGAGCGCCATCTTCAAGGCTGACGAGAACACCCGTGAGCAGTTCATCCAGGATTACCTGTTCGCTTCCGAACTCATTGCCACCATCTATGGCAAGACCATCGATACCGAGTATGAGAGTGAGGAGAAGAAGGACCAGATGGTCAATGCCGTCACCAAGACCAAGGACAATGTTGATGCCTACTTCATCAACAGCGGTGCTGCCGACTGCGAACAGCTGCAGAACATCTATGCTCCCAAGGTTGAGGAGAACAAGGAAGATATCGAGTATCTTAACAAGGTTGTTGCCGTCATGGCACTCCTGAACTGCACCGAGAGCGATGTCTACTACACCGCTGCCGAGTATGCTCACAACATCAACCCCACTGCTGCCACTGCAGCCGGTTGTGCCTACAGCTACTTCCGTCGCGGCGATGTCAACAAGTCCATTGAGTACTTCGACCAGGCCATCAGTCTTGAGACTGACAATGCCAAGAAGGCTGACTACAGTTACAAGGCTGCCGTCATCCTCAACAGCAAGAACCAGCTCAGCAAGGCCAAGGGCTATGTACAGCGCGCCATCAGCCTCAACAGCCGCAAGGGTGCCTACTACATTCTGCTGGCAAACATCTATGCCGCTGCCCCCAACTGGAGCGACAAACCCGAACTCAATCCTTGCAAGTACTACGTGGTACTCGACAAACTGGCCCGCGCCAAGGCTGTCGACGAGAGCGTAGCCGCTGATGCCAACCGTCTCATCGGCATCTACAAGGATCATACTCCCGACCCCGCCAACCTCTTCTTCCTTGGCATCAAGGAGGGACAGACCATCCACGTCGGCGGACTCATCGACGAGGACACCACCGTCCGCTAACCCCTTAGGCTGCTGCGGTTGAAAACCAGTTCCCGATACGCGCAATATATAGGTAAAGCAATCGTTGCCATGACGGTTGCTTTACTCTTGTTTTCATGCAGCCGTGGCAGGAAGCAGTACACCGATGCCGTCACTTGCCGTGACTCCGTGCCTGGTATGACTACCTATGACATCGTGTCGCTCATCTCCGACTCCGGTGTGGTCCGCTACAAGATTATCACCGACCGTTGGGATGTCTACGATCAACTCAATCCATCCATGTGGGCTTTCGAGGAAGGCATCTATCTTGAACGCTTTGCCGACAGCCTCACTATCGATGCTACTGTCAAGGCTGACACAGCCTACTATTACGACAAGACCGAACTGTGGGAGTTGCGTGGCAATGTGCACATCGAGAATCTTCAGGGTGAGATTTTCGACACCCAACTGCTCTTTTGGGACCAAGACCGCGAGAAGGTATGGTCCGACTTGTTCATCCGTATCCAGCAGAAGGACCGCATCATCACTGGCTATGGTTTTACCAGCAACCAGCAGTTTGACCGCTACACCATCCGCAACACCGAAGGCATCTTCCCCATTGACGAGGAGAAGGCCCACGACACCTCTGTCCATGAGGTTGTGGCCGACTCGCTTGCTACGGGTGTTGAACCCGAGGGAGACCTTTACCGTGAGATTGATGCAGCACAAGCGGCTTCCTCCCCTATAGACTGATACGACTTCCTGCCCATGACCCCCGTCGGACTCATACTCCTCATTGCTTCGTTGCTCCTGTCGGCATTCTTCTCCGGCATGGAGATTGCCTTCGTGTCGAGCAGCAAGTTGCGTTATGAAGTCGACAAGGCCGACCGCAGTCTCGTCTCCCGTCTGCTCGGTACCTTCTACCGCCATCCCGACGATTACATCGCCTCCATGCTGGTCGGCAACAACATCATGCTGGTTGTATACAGCATCCTCATGTCGCGTCTGCTGGACCCGCTGTTCGTTCATGCCATGCCCGGCATCTCCGAGACGTTGCTCCTCATCGTTGATACGCTTGTGGCAACGGCTGTGGTGCTCATCTTTGGAGAGTTCCTGCCCAAGACGCTTTTCCGCATGAACCCGAATGCCACCATGCGGGCCATGTCGCTGCCCACGTGGTTCTTCTACATTCTCCTTTGGCCCTTTGCGCGTTTTGCTTCTCTTTGCGCACATCTGCTCATGAGACTCTTTGGCGTCCGTATCCATAGTGGCAGTTCCAAGCGTGCTTATACGAAGACCGATCTCGACGATCTCATCGAGGCCAGCATCGGTGCGGGAGGTGAAACGGCAGCCACCGAAGTGCAGATTTTCCAAAACGCTCTTGACTTTGCCAGCATCCGTGTGCGTGATTGCATGATACCCCGCAACGAGATTGCTGCCGTAGACAAGGATTGCACCAAGGACGAACTGGTACGTATGTTCGTCGAGACAGGCTACTCCAAGATAGTTGTCTACGATACCAATGTGGATACCATCATTGGTTACATCCATTCGTCCGAACTGTTCAAATCGGTCGGTGAGACTGACATCACCCACTTTGCTATCCGGCGCATGCCTATCGTTCCCGAAACGGCAAGCGCGCAGAAACTCATGAAGGAACTCATGCAGCAGAAACTCTCTCTTGCGGTGGTCGTTGATGAGTTTGGCGGTACAGCAGGAATCGTCTCTCTTGAGGATATCGTAGAGGAACTCACGGGCGACATCGAGGACGAGCACGACACCACCCGGTTCGTGGCCCGCAGAACTTCCGATGGCCGTTATGTTCTTTCGGCACGTCTCGAGATTGAGAAGGCCAACGCCCTGTTCGGCCTTCAACTGCCCTTGTCCGACGATTATCACACGATTGGAGGACTCATCCTTTACTACTATCACAGTATTCCTGCCATCCACGAGAACATCCTCTTGCCGGGCGGTTTGGAGTTCCGTATCCTCAAGGCCGACCGCAACAAGATTAATCTGGTCATGCTCAAGGTGAATTGATGTCCACGTATACCTTTTTAAAAAAGTATTCTGCCCCAAGCGGCAAAACGATAAAATCCTACACTATGAACGTATCCCATCGAAGAATCTCCCTGCTGGCTCTGCTTCTCACAATGTGTGTGTCTCCTCTGTTTGCGCAGATGGAAATCCCGGTGAAGTGCGCAGCAGAACTCGTCATGACGGGTGACGACAGTGCCGAAATACGCTTCCATGCCACCATTGACGAGGGATGGCATATGTATTCCACCCATATCACAGGCGGTCCCATTGCTGCCTCCGTTCAATTCGATCTCCTCGAGGGTGCCGAGGCCGGCGAACTTACCTTCACTGACGGTGAGGAGGAGCATCATTACGACGATATGTTTGGCATGGAGGTACGCTATTTCCAGCATGCCGTGACTTTTGTCCAGCCCATCTCTTTTGTCAGCGATGCCTGGAAGGCCGTCGGCTACTTCGAGTATGGAGCCTGCAATGATCAGAACTGTCTGCCGCCCACACATGTGGAGTTCAGTTACGGCAGTGCCCTTGTTGCCGCTGACAATGCCGAACAGACTGCTGACAATGGTGCACAGACTGCTGACAATGGTGCAGAATTGGCGCACTTTTCTCCCCTTTGGGAGCCCGAAACAACTGTCGCTGCCGCTGAAGGCAGCAGTACTACCACCTCGCAGTCAAACGGTCTTACACTTTGGAAAATCTTCTTCAGCGGATGTCTTGCCGGCCTTCTTGCGCTCGTCACCCCCTGTGTATGGCCCATCATCCCCATGACGGTCAGTTTCTTCCTCAAACGCAGCAAGGACCGCAGGAAAGGTCGTCGCGATGCTTACACCTATGGTGCCTCCATTGTTGTCATCTATGTGCTGCTTGGCCTCATCATCACCCTGCTGTTTGGTGCCAGCGCCCTCAATCGGCTCTCCACCTCGGCCGTCATGAACCTCTTCTTCTTTGCCCTCTTGGTGGTCTTTGGCCTTTCCTTCCTCGGTGCTTTCGAGATTCGTCTGCCTTCGAGTTGGAGCACCAAGGTCGATGCAAAGTCCGAGCAGAAGGGCGGTGTTCTTGGTATCTTCCTCATGGCCTTCACCCTTACGCTGGTGAGTTTCTCGTGCACGGGTCCCATCATTGGTTTCCTGCTTGTCGAACTCAGCACTTCAGGAAGTATCCTTGCTCCCACTATTGGCATGCTCGGTTTCGCCATAGCCTTGGCATTGCCCTTCACTCTGTTTGCCATCTTCCCTGCTTGGCTCAGCAGTGCGCCCCGTTCGGGTGGTTGGATGAACTCCCTCAAGGTGGTACTTGCCTTCATTGAACTTGCCTTCTCGCTGAAGTTCTTCTCTGTAGCCGACCTCGCGTATGGCTGGGGACTTCTCAATCGTCCCACTTTCCTCTGCATCTGGATTGTTCTCTCGGCATTGCTCGGCTGTTACCTGCTCGGCTGGCTGCGTTTCCCGCACGATGAGCCTAAGGATCATGCTTCGGTAGGAGGTTTCTGCCTCGCCCTTGTATGTTTCTCCTTTGCTCTTTATATGGTGCCAGGTCTCTTCGGAGCCCCCTGCAAGGCTGTGAGTGCCTTTGCCCCTCCCATGAGCACTCAGGAGTTCAATCTGAGCGACAAGACCGTGCATGCCCAGTATTCTGATTATGACCTTGGCATGCAGGAAGCACGTCGCAGCGGTAAACCCGCCATGCTCGATTTCAGTGGATATGGCTGTGTCAACTGTCGCAAGATGGAGCAGAGTGTCCTCTCAGATGCCCGTGTCAAACAGACCATCGACGAGCAGTACGTCCTTATCTCCCTCATGGTCGACGACAAGACCCCGTTGGCAGCCCCCCTCACGGTGAGCGAGAATGGCAAGACCGTCATCCTCCGCACAGTGGGTGACAAATGGAGTTATCTGCAGCGCACCAAGTTCGGGGCTAATGCCCAACCTTTCTACGTTCTTCTCGACGCTGACGGTCATCTCCTTGCTGCTCCCCGTTCCTACGACGAGGACATTCCCGCTTTCCTCCAGTTCCTCCAGACTGGCATTGACAACTACTAATCCCCAAAGACTCTGATGAAACGCTCCATCTCCACTCCCAAGGCCCCATCCGCTATCGGGCCCTATTCCCAGGCTGTTGAACTCAATGGCACCTTGTTTGTGTCGGGACAACTCCCCGTAAATCCCATTGACGGCACCATGCCCGAATCCATTGAAGCGCAGACTCGTCAGGCTTTGACCAACATCGGTGCCATCCTTGAAGAGGCAGGCTTGACCTTCAACGATATTGTAAAGACAACCGTATTGCTCAGCGACCTGGCAGATTTTCCCGCCATGAATGCCGTTTATGCGGAATTTTTCCCTGCAGACAAGCCAGCCCGTGTCTGTTATCAGGTGGTTGCTTTACCCAAATCCGCCAAGGTCGAGATTGATGCCATAGCAGGTCGTTGATACTTGCATCCCTGCAAGGTCAGATGAAACAGCAAACCCACCGTTGCCCTCAAGCAGCGGTGGGTTTGTCGTTTCCGTCATTAGTTTTTTAAGGTATCATCGATTGGAACAAGGCATCCAAGTTCTCGTCAAAATGGGACAATGTCTTCCACTCAGCATCGTTCTCGCCAATTACACCTGCCTCTGTGGGGTCGAAGGGAGTGAATCCGATTTGTTTCAACGCTTCTGTGTTGAGAGGCGTGTAGTCGCCCTTCTCAGGAGCCGCAAATCGAGGATTCACAATCAGCGAATGGACGTCCTTCCCAGTGGCATCCTGCCATTCTTCATGTGAAAGTCCATTCCAGTTAACCCCTGAGACGTCGTTCCAGTAAATGTTGTTGTCACACTTGAAGTTCACGTCCCGCCAGTTGATGCCGTACATGTTGCCCTTGTGATAGGCGATGATATTCGAGGTGAAGGTAAAGGGCAGATGGTCGGGTTCAACGCGGGTAGCCTCCAATTGGGCGAGGGCATTGTCGACGAAGATATTGTTGCGAATGATGTTTTCTTTCCCATAGTGCTGGTGGAAGCCCGAACTCTTGCAGCGAACGACCAGATTGTACTCCATACGGATGTCGGTAGAGCCCTCATCGGTATAGAGTCCCCAGCCACCATATCCGTATGACCAGATATCGTGGATGAAGTTGTGACTGACTTCCGTACCTTCTGATATGCCAAGCGTATAAACACCTCCCATATCGCTCAATACTCCCCACCCGATGTGGTGGATGTGGTTGTAGAGTATCTTGTTTCGCTTTGAGGGACTGTGGCTGTATCCCCATACCCAGCCAACGGAGATACCCGTATACAGGAAGTCAGAGATGTCATTGTGCGTCACGTTGTTGTCGGAGGTTTGGAACAGAATCACGCCCACTCCTGTTGGGAAGAGACGGCTGCCCGTGCGGATGATGTTGTTGTGGATGGTGTTCCCCCGAGCCAGTTGCTTTTCCTCATCTCTGGGCATGGCTGTAGTACCTATCCGTATGCCTCCAGCCCCGATGTCATGAAGGTAGCAATGTTCGATGGAATTGTCGCGACAGCCCTCTCCGAGAGCCACAGCCCATCCTCCCACATGAGCAACCTCGCAATGGTTGAAGACAATGTGGCTGCCATAGTCAGCATCGATGGCTCCTCCCACCTGAGCGGCAGCCTGTGTCGGGTTGTCACCTCGACGGGGAAAAGGCTGGGCACTGTAACTGAAAGTGATTCCTTCGAAACAGATATTTGATATCGGAGCCTCAGACTTTCCTTGCAGTGACAACAACTGTTTCAGGAAGGGAATAGTCACAACTGTCTTGTCGGCTTCCTCCCCTTCGCGCGGAAGATAATAGAGGATGTTGGTGCGCGTATCCACGAAATATTCGCCTGGAGCATCTAGGAACGACCGATGGTTGTCGAGGAAGAACTGCGATTCACGGTCCACATGATTGTGAGACGGCTGACAACGCCCACCGAAAAGGAGGGTAGAGTCCTTCAGCGAAAGGCACTCCACATGTCGGCGCGTCATGTCCCACGCATGCAGCAGGGTGATGCGCAACGGAGTATCATAGGGTGCTACCCCCTGAAGAGCCTCTACGGCATCACCCGGAAGGGTGAGCCTCGTGATAGTCACTCCGCCCAGACTGTCGGCTATTGTCTCTGTGGCCTTTCCGGTCTTGAAGTAGTGCCACTCGTTGGGTGAGCGTGCCAGGATGGCCCGCTCGTCATTGACAAAGAGTTGTGTTACCTCACTTCCTGCCGGCAGAATAGGCGAGAGGTCGAGCGTCCACACACCGTCCTGGCCTATGGAGAACCCCTTCAACGAACGTCCTCCCGAAAGGATAGTCTTCCCGATTCCATCCCCTTGGATAGTGAGCGGAGCCTCCGCTGGACGTGCATCCGCAGAAGTGAAAACCAACTGCTGGGGCAGTTCCCAGACTCCCTCCGTCAATTGTATGCACTCTGCCTTTTGTGAACCGCGCACCCGTTGCAGTGCCTCCTCAAGAGTGCGGAGTGGATGACGTCGGTTGCCTGACGCATTGTCATCACCATCGGGTGAGACATAGAGAATGTCGCTCTTCTTGGCTGAGACTGCAGTGAATTCAGACGGCAGCACACTGCACATGAGCAAGGAAAAAAGGAGAAATCGTACACGCATAACTATAGTTTTTCGCAAAGGTAACGAACCTCCTCCTTAAATGCAAGTTTTTTCTTGATTTATCATTCCAGACTTCGGATTTGCCGTTGTCTATTTGTGTTTTTTGCCGTATAAATCTGAAAAAGAACGATTTTTTCGACAAACGGAAGTTTCCGTTTTCAAAAGGAAACTTTTGGTTTTGAAAACGAAAACTTTGGAAAAAGCATAATCAAGTTCAATTTCGTTTTTTCATAGGTTTCTCTCCGAATTATATTTTGTTTTTCCTATATGAAATATGAAAATAAATTGTATCTTTGCAAAGCGGTAATAAAGCCCGAACAGATTGTCTATGTGTATGAAACATTCGTGGATATATGTGCTTGTCATCCTGCTGGTGGGGTGTGGCAGAAGTGCGGAGGTGTCCCAATACATGAACGGATACCCTTCGCGCGAGGGGAACATCGACATCCGCAAGGGGTTTGTGAATCCTCCTCCAGGCTATGGCAATGTGCCGTTTTACTGGTGGTCGGGCGACAGCCTTGACATCAATCGTCTGCAGGAACAACTGGACCTTCTGTCCGATGCTTCGACCAGCGGACTGTGTGTGAGTTACCACCACACGCATGCCGATGTGGAAGTGGAACTGAACGCTCAGGGACATGGTTTCTGCGGTCGCGTGCAGGGAGGAGCACCCCGTGTATTGTCCGAAGAATGGTTCAAGGTATGGAACGACTTCTCGAAGCGCTGTGCTCGAAAGGGCATCGGCCTGGGCATGGACGACTATGTGGTAGCCTGGACGGGAAACGGCGAATACATCGACTCCATTCTGGCTCTTCCCGAGATAAAGGATTATCAAGGCCGGCTGGACTATGCTTTGGTGAACGAGGACGATACAACCTCATGGGAACATGTCGTCTGTCGTGTGCCGAAAGAAGATACCCATCAAACCTATGTCGTATTCACCCATCCATCACCCGAATTGCATCCCTCCTTTGGACTCCGGCTGATAGAATACTACTTTGAGCCTTTTGTGAAGCACATGGACGAGGAAGGACTGAAAGGCATGAACTATTTCTTCCAGGATGAATTGGATTATCAGCCCAGCCTCCATTCCTGGTGCGAGGATATGCCCGAAGAGTTCTTGAATCGGAAAGGGTATGACATCCGTCCTCTGTTGCCAGCCCTGTTCGTTGATTGGGGTGAGCAGACGGCCAAGGTGCGCCTTGACTATGCCGAGGTGGTCACCCAGTTGGCAGAGGAACGGTATTTCCAACCCATCTACGACTGGCATGCTGGAAAGGGACTGATATATGGCAGTGACAATCTGGGACGCGGTTTGAACCCTCTCCAGTATATGGATTATTTCCGCGCGGAGAAATGGTTCACGGCTCCCGGCAACGATGCTCCGGCGCGTGGAAGCAGTTTCACGCAGACCAAGGTATCGAGCAGCATTGCCCACATGTATCAGCGTCCGAGAACGTGGCTCGAGGCTTTCCACAGCATGGGATGGGATGCCAACGGTGCCCTGCTGACCTATCAGTTGGACCATCATCTGATTGCTGGAGGAAACTTGCTGTGCATGCATGGCCTGTATTATTCTACCCATGGCGGATGGTGGGAGTGGGCTCCTCCCTCGTTTCATTTCCGCATGCCATACTGGCCCCACATGAAGGTCTGGCTGCAGTATGCCGAACGACTTTGCTTCCTGCTGAGTCAGGGCGTGCATGTGGCTGATGTGGCAGTGCTGTATCCGACAGAGACGTTGCAGGCTCTGCCCGGCAGTTCGCCCCAACCCTCTTTCAATGTGCTGAACGCCTTGAGCCCTCACGGGTGTGATATTGACTTTGTGGACTATGCCTCGTTGCAGCAGGCAGAAATCAGAGATTCAACGCTGATAATGGCCGGTGAAAGTTACAAAGTGTTGGTGCTGGCCGACACGCGTGCCTTGCACGAAGAGACGCTGGCAAAAATCGAAGCCTTTGCTGAAGCAGGCGGTGTGGTGATAGGGATAGGTTCGCTGATGCCTGAACTGCAGGCCTGCGTATCGCTCATCCAGTTGCCTGACGACTTCCGGTTGCTGGACGAAGTATCGAACCGGATTGTCCGCGACTTCCAGACATCCTCTGGCGAGGGAAGGGTACTCCATCGCAGGATTGCCGACGACGATGTGTATATGGTGATGGACGTTCCCGAGGGCGACTCACTCTTTTTCCGCTCTCATGGAAAGGTGGAATTGTGGGACGCCCAGCATGGTACTATGAAAGAGATTGCGGCCCTGCGTTCGGATGAGAACGGCACTTGGATACGTCGCCGTTGCGACAAGAATGTCTCGGAACTCTATGTCTTCTCTCCCGGAGAGGTCTTGTATGAGAAGGAAGATGCAAAGACGGATACGGCAGCCATTGTTCAGCCTGTCGAAGGAAACTGGCAGTTGACGGTATTGCCGACGATGGACAACAAATGGGGCGACTACCGTTTGCCCGCTACATCGGGATGCATCGGCGTGGAGGCTCGCTCCATGCAGTGTACCTTCCTTCCCGCACAGGGAGAACCCGTTGTCATTGGTGAAAATGTGTATGGGTATGGTTCCTATATGGATTTGGAGGATGAGAAGGCTGGAAAGCAACCCTATCCCTTCTCGTGGCAATATGGCGTGTTTGACAGTCCCGGCAGTCAAGGGTATCATGGCCTGAAGGCGAGGGTTGACAGCCGTTTCCTCCTTTTGGACAAAGGTGGACGCCAGACCTTTACCACCCGGGTGTTCGCTCCTGCTACCGATGACTATCGAGTGCAGCAGGAGGGCGTGGCTCCCGACAGCCTTTTTCTCGACGGCAGTGCCATTGCGGATACTCTGGCGCATCTGACAGTAGGCTGGCACGACTTACGCTTGATTTACCTCCACACTACGGAGAAACCCTACACCCTGACAGGCATGCGCAGTTATACGTTGGACAAACGCGACCGTTCGATGGTGGCGTTCTATCCGAAAGAGGCGTCCGACCCGCAGGAGGTGAGTGGCTTTGCACCCATTGTGGCTTCCAAGTGGTTTTCTACTGCCCATCTGGCTTACGATACGCATGGCGGAGAAACGGGCGAATGGCAATATGTCTTCCAGACGGCTCCCGGAACCTGCTCCATGACATTCAATGTGAATGGCACCGTCAAGGGCGTGTGGGTGGATGACCGGCAAGTGAGCGATGCCTTCGAAGGTGAGAAGGTGGTTTCTCTTTCCGAGGTGAACAAGGGAATCAGCACAGTGAAGGTCATCGCTGAGCCTTCGTTGGGTTGTCCTGGCAGTGCCTTCTTTGAGGAACCGGTGGCCATGACTTGCCGAGGAGGTGAGATGCCTTTGGGGGACTGGACGCTCTGGGGCGCAATGCGTTATTATTCCGGTGGCGTGAAATACGTCAAGGAAATCAACATTGACAAACAAAAAGGACAGAAGGTCCTGATAGACTTGGGTGAGGTGGATGCCACTTGCGAGGTGGCAGTAAACGGAAAGCCTGTGGATGTGGTGCTCAGCAAGCCTTGTCTGTTGGATATTACCCGTCAGACCAAAAAGGGAAAGAACCGAATAGAAGTATTGGTATACAGTTCGTTGGCGAACCACTACCAGACAATACCTTCTCCCTACAAGGGAACACCTCATGCCGGTCTGATAGGCCCGGTGAACATAATATTGCAATAAGAGAACGGGATGATGACCCTGACGGATTTAGAGATTGGCAAGAGTGGCCGTGTGACGGCAGTAGGTGGTGATGGCATGATGCGTCAACATCTGCTGGATATGGGCTTGGTTCCTGGTGCGGAGGTGCGTCTTGTGAAGTATGCTCCCATGGGGGACCCCGTGGAGGTGCTGGTACACGGCTATGTGCTGACGCTGCGTCTGGCTGATGCTGCGATGATACAGGTGGAGGGAAATGTTGCCGCTGATGCAAATGACAGTCCGACGACAGCAGACATCGATAAGGGTTATCAGGCATCCTTGCACGAGCACCATTCGCATCCTGGCTTGGGCGAGGCAGGAAAGTACCACAAGCCGGAAGATGCCCATCCTTTGCCGAAAGGTACGACGCTGACATTGGCGTTGGTGGGGCAGCAGAACTCGGGAAAGACGACACTCTTCAACCGTCTGACAGGCGCCATCGAACATGTGGGCAACTTTCCCGGTGTGACGATAGGCCGAAAGGAGGGAGTATTGCGCGGGCAAGCCGATGCCACCGTCATCGATTTGCCTGGCATCTATTCGCTTGCCCCCTTTACCGACGAGGAGCGCATTGCCCGCACTTGTCTGGTGGACGAGAAACCCTGCGCCATCATCAATGTGGTTGATGCGTCAAACATCGAGCGCAACCTTTATCTGACCATGCAACTCATGGAACTTGGTCTTCCTATGGTGCTGGCGCTGAATATGATGGACGAGGTTACCGGCAATGGTGGCACCGTGCGTGTGAACGAAATGGAACGCATCCTCGGCATTCCCGTCGTGGCTGTGTCGGCTGCGAAGAACGAGGGCATCCACGAACTGGTGGAACATGCCCTTCATGTAGCCCGTTATCAAGAGCCTCCTCTGCGTCAGGACTTCTGTCTGCCCGACGGCCCCGCAGGAAGTGTGCATCGCTGTATGCACAGCCTCATGCATCTCATCGAGGACCATGCCTCGGCAGCCGGCATCCCCGTGCGGTATGCGGCCAGCCGCCTTGTGGAGGGTGATACGGAGTTGATGGACCGTTTGGCGCTGACGACAAACGAGCGCGAGATGGTGGAACACATCATCCTGCAGATGGAGGAGGAACGGGGTATGGACCGTCAGGCTGCACTCGCAGACATGCGTTTTGCCTTCATCAATCGTCTCTGCCGTGCAACGGTGGTGAAACCCAGTGAGAGCAGGGAATACCTGCTGAGCAAGCGCATTGACCGTGTTCTTACTGGTCGTTGGACCGCACTTCCCATCTTTGTGGCGGTGATGTGTCTCATCATCTGGCTCACCATTGATGTGCTCGGTGCCCCTCTGCAGGAGGCGCTGGCGTGCGGCATCGGCAACTTGGGCGAACTTTGTCACCGCGCGCTTGAGCGTGCCGAGGTGAGTCCCGCTGTGGTGTCGCTGGTGGTCGATGCCATCTTCGGCGGTGTGGGAGGTGTGCTGTCGTTCGTGCCCATCATACTTATATTATTCCTATTCCTCAGTCTTATTGAGGACAGCGGATACATGGCCCGTATTGCATTCGTTACCGACAAGTTGCTGAGGAAACTCGGTCTGTCGGGACGCAGTATCGTTCCGTTGCTCATTGGCTTCGGCTGCTCGGTGCCTGCCGTAATGGCTTCGCGCACCCTGCCTTCGGCCCGTGACCGTCGCAAGACTATCCTGCTAACGCCCTTCATGAGTTGTTCGGCCAAGATACCTATCTATACGTTCTTCGTGGCAGCCTTCTTCCCCGGACATGGTGCAGTGGTGTTTATCGCGCTGTACTTGCTGAGCATTGCCGTAGGTATCACCGTGGCTTTGGTGTCGAAGCATATCGGCCGTCGTGGAGAGGCCATGCCGTTTGTGATGGAGATGCCCAACTACCGTCTGCCGCAACTGCGTAATGTGAGTCATCTGATGTGGGACAAGACGAAGGACTTCTGCCGCAATGCCTTCACCGTGGTATTTCTTGCCACTATTGTGATATGGTTGCTGCAGTCGTTTGACTTCCGCTTTAACATGGTGGAGTCTGGCGAGGGAAGCATGCTTGCCTGGCTGGCTGGGGCTGTGGCCCCCGTGTTCCGTCCGTTCGGTCTTGACGATTGGAGGGTGGTGACATCGCTCATCACCGGGTTCCTCGCAAAGGAGAGCGTGGTAGCCACCATGAAGGTGCTCGATGTGAGTGCGCTGCTCACCTTGCGTACTGCCATTGCGATGCTGCTGTTCTGTCTGCTTTATACCCCTTGCGTGGCTGCCATCACCAGCATCCGCCGCGAATTGGGACGTCATTGGGCACTCTTCGTGGTGGTGTTCCAATGTGTAATCGCCTGGTTGGTGGCATGGTTGGGATACCTGGTGGCGGGATTGTTTGTGTGAACCAATACGAGAGATGCTACTGAAGAAACCGATACACGACCATCCGTTCTCCAACACCAATCCATCCATCCAATCCTGACAATATGAACATTGCAACGATACTTGTAATTCTCTGCATAGTCGCCGCTGCGTCAGGCGCGGTCATTTGGATTGTCAGGAGGGAAAGACGATGTTCGCAGGGATGCTGTGGCTGTGCATTAAATGAGGTGTGCAAAAAGAAAAAGGATTGTTTTTTTATGTGATTATCCTCCAGAATACTTGAATGATTTTGGGGGATAATCACTCCAATGGCCTAATCAGATTACTATCAAGCAAAAGAAATGTCAATGAATATGGTGTCGGTATGCTCATTGCAGGGAAGAGATTGTTCATCCGGTGGGGCGGTTTGTACATCAGAAATCGGAATAAATGGTCTTTTTTTCCACGAGTATTGCCAATGAATAGCACATAATGGCAAATGGAAATGAAAAATCAGACGTGGGAGGGAAATTGAACTTTGAAACGAATATTTTGATGCACAGTTTTTGAATTTCTGTGCATCAAGTTAGAATTTCTGTGCATCATTATATCGTCATTGTCTTAGAAAAATTCCAAAATATTTGTTTTTTCGTTTGCCTCACCCTATCTTTGCCTCAAATTGTATGCACTAAGACTATGAATGCTTTGACGCGAACACTCGTCGTTGCCTTGAGCCTTCTGCTGTGTCTCCCCGCTGATGCGCGTCGCAAGGCCAAGCCTGCTCCCGAACTGTGGCCTGACGGAACACCCATCTCTGAATGGTTTTCCGATACTGCCCGTGTGGACATCTCTACGCTGGGAAGGCAGTATGTGCTCACCGATTATGGGGTGAAGGACGACTCGACATTGCTCCAGACCGCTGCCATTCAGGCTGTGATAGACCTTGCTGCTGCCGATGGCGGTGGCGTGGTTGTGGTACCGCGCGGCACGTTCCTCAGTGGCTCGCTCTTCTTCCGTCAGGGCACTCATCTCTACCTCTCGGAGGGGGCAGTGGTGAAGGGCAGTGACTTCATCGGTGATTTCGCCCTCATAGATACTCGCATGGAGGGACAGAACCTGAAGTACTTTGCCGCTTTGGTAAATGCCATTGGTCTTGACGGCTTCACAATCAGCGGTCCCGGCACGTTGAACGGTAATGGCGAACGTTATTGGCGTTCGTTCTGGTTGCGCAGACAGTACAACCGTCAGTGCACGAATCTCGAGGAGATGCGTCCACGGTTGGTGTTCATGCAGGATTGCAAGAACGTGACACTCTGCGACGCCCATTTCTTGAACAGCCCCTTCTGGACCTGCCACATGTACCGCTGCGAAAACATGAAGGCCATCGGCCTCTACACGTTTGCTCCGTCGAAGGGCCCCGTGAAGGCCCCCTCGTGCGATGCCTTCGACATTGATGTCTGCACAAATGTGCTCATCCATGGCTGCTTCATGGATGTGAACGACGATGCTGTGGCACTGAAGGGTGGCAAGGGTCCGTGGGCCGACCAGGACACGATAGGAAACGGACCGAACCGCAATATCATTATAGAAAACTGTTCGTATGGGTTCTGTCACGGCGCACTGACATGCGGAAGTGAGAGTATTCTCGACCATAATATCATACTGCGACGCTGCCACATCGAGGGCGCTGACCGCATCTTGTGGCTGAAAATGCGTCCCGACACCCCTCAGCGCTATGAGTACATTCGTGTGGAAGACATTACTGGTAGTTCCGTCCGTGTACTCTTTGTACATCCTTGGACACAGTTCTTCGACTTGAAAGGCCGCGAGGATGTGCCCTACAGCACATCGGCCTTCGTGACATTTAAAAATCTCGATATGCAGTGCTCGACATTCCTTGATATGGAGGAGAAGCCCGAGCAGTATTCGGTGTCGGACCTTAGTGTGGTGAACTGCCGCATCAACGGTGAACTCGTTGAGTGAACGTTTCCCCTTTCGTCCATATCTGCAAGGAACAATTTGAATATAGGAAGTATTAAATTATAAACGCAATCATGAAGAAAATCTGTCTTATGCTGGCAGCGGTACTGCTGCTTACAAGTTGCGCTAGCGTGCCCCTCACGGGCCGCAAGCGCTTGATGTTGGTTTCTGATGCTGAGGTCCTGTCGTCGAGTCTCACACAGTACAACGAGTATATGAGTTCAGCCAAGAAGTCTACCTCTTCTCAGGGGCAGGCTCAGGTGTCGCGCGTGGGCAAGAACATTGCCGCTGCCACCGAGAAGTTCATGACCGAGAATGGTCTGGCTGACGACATCCCCAACTATAGTTGGGAGTTCACTCTGGTGCAGGACGAGGAGATGAATGCCTTCTGCATGCCGGGTGGCAAGATCGTGGTGTACGAGGGCCTGCTCAAATTGGGCCTGAGCGATGCCGAATTGGCTACAGTTATCGGACACGAGGTAGGACATGCCGTGGCCAAGCACAGCAACGAGCGTCTGAGCCAGCAGATGGTCGCTCAGTATGGTGCCTACATATTGAGCGCTGCCTTAAGCACGAAGTCCGAGGCGGCACAGGCTCTCGGGCAGCAGGTGTATGGCCTGGGTGCCGAGTACGGCGTCATGCTTCCCTTCTCCCGTCAGCATGAATTTGAGGCGGATTACATGGGACAGATCTTTATGGCCATGGCAGGTTACGACCCAGCAGTGGCAGTGTCGTTCTGGGAGAAGATGGTTGCCTCGAGTTCCGGCTCTTCCATTCCGGCTCTTCTGAGTTCTCACCCGAGTGACGAAAAGCGTATTGCCCGTCTGAAGGAGAACATCCCCACAGCCCAGCAATACTATAAAAAATAAGGTATAGGCTCTCTCGACGAAAGTCTTCGTATAAGTAAGCCCTGCAACGATTGTCGTGCAGGGCTTTTATTTTGCTTCCGGCAATGAAGTACGTCCGGTCGTGCTGTCTGTCAGAACTCGATGAGGCGGGAACCGTCGGGCTGCTCGGTAATGGAAACGCGCACCGTGTCGTCGGGGAGGATATCCTCAATCAGTTCGGGCCACTCCATAAAGCAGAGTCCATCGGAGTTGTAGAAGTAATCTTCGTAGCCGATGTCGTAGACTTCGGTGATGCGTTTGATTCGGTAGAAATCGAAATGGAAGACGGGACGTCCCGAGGCAGTGTCGTACTCGTTGACGATGGCGAAGGTGGGCGAGGTGACGACATCAGTGGTGCCGAGGGCTTCGCAGACGGCTTTGATGAAAGTGGTTTTCCCCGCTCCCATCTTACCGTAGAAGGCAAAGAGACGGCGGGTGCCAATGGCATCAATGAACTCGCGCGCTGCGCGGTCAATGTCGGCAATATCGGAAATGGTGATGGTCATTGTCGTGTGGGATTGGTTTGTTGTCTTTTGTGCGCCAGGGATGACTGCGAGTGAAGAATGGCGTCAACGTTTTTTCCCCTTGAGGGAGATGAGGGGAATGATCATCTCCTCGAGCGAGATGCCTCCGTGCTGGAAGGTGTCGCGGTAATAGGTGACGTAGTGGTTGTAGTTGTTCGGATAGGCGAAGAAGTTGTCGCCCCAGCAGAAGATATATGCGGTGCTGAGGTTGGGCGAGGGGAGGAATACCTTGCGCGGTTCCTTGATTTCATACACCTCGCGTGCGTTGTAGGCGAGCGCCTTGCCGAGTTTGTAGCGGAGGTTAGTGTTGACATTGCGGTCGCCGAGCACCTTCACGGGGTTGTTGACACGTATGCTGCCATGGTCGGTAGTGATGACAATGCGGTAGTCGCTGTCGGCGAGGCAGCGCAGCAGGTCGCTCACAGAACTGTGGCGGAACCACGAGAGGGTGAGGCTACGGTAGGCGGCTTCGTCGGCTGCCAATTCGCGGATGGTGCGCGATTCAGTGCGGGCATGCGAAAGCATATCGATGAAGTTGAACACCACCACGTTGAGGTCATAGCGGGCAAAGTCATTGAAATGGCTGATCAGGCGCTCTGCTGCCGCTGAGTCGTTGATCTTGTTGTAGGAAAAAGTGTCGCGACGGCGGTAGCGCTCAATCTGCGTACGGATGAGCGGCTCCTCGTTGAGGTTCTTGCCCTCCTCCTCGTCCTCGTCGACCCAGAGATCGGGAAACATTTCGGCAATCTTGTTGGGCATGAGGCCCGAGAAGATAGCGTTGCGTGCATATTGTGTGGCCGTGGGGAGGATGCTGCAGTAGAGTTCTTCGTCGAATGTAAACAGTGGTGCCAGTTCTTCGGCAAGAACCTTCCATTGGTCGTAGCGGAAATTGTCGAGGACGATGAGGAACACTTTCTCGCCAGCATCAAGGAGAGGGAAGATGCGCTTCTTGAAGAGGTCTGGGCTCATGAGCGGCCTTTCGTCAGGGTGTGTTATCCACTGCTCGTAGTTGCGGCGCACGAAACGCGCAAAACTGAGGTTCGCTTCCTCTTTTTGCATGCGAAGCATGCTCACCATAGCATCGTTGCCTGTATGCTCGAGTTCGAGTTCCCAATAGACAAGTTGCCGGTATACCTCCTTCCATTCTTCGAGCGAAGAGGCGTCGCCTGTCATCATGGCGATGCGTCCGAAGTTTTGCTGATAGCCGCTTGTGGTGGCTTCAGTCACAATCTCCTTTTTGTGGATGTTCTTTTTGAGTGTGAGGAGAATCTGGTTTGGATTGACGGGCTTGATGAGATAGTCGGCAATCTTGGCGCCAATGGCCTGGTTCATGATGTCTTCTTCTTCACTCTTGGTGACCATCACGACGGGTACGTTGGGTGATACCTCCTTGATACGCGTGAGGGTTTCCAAACCGCTCAGACCAGGCATATTCTCGTCCAGTAGGATGAGGTCGTAGGTGGTTTCGCGGCAACGGTCGATGGCGTCACTTCCGTTGCTGACAGTGTGCACGTCATAGTCCTTCCCTTGCAGGAAAAGAATGTGTGGCCGCAGAAGTTCTATCTCGTCGTCAATCCAAAGGAGTGTTCCGTTCTTCATATCCGTTGTTGGGTGGTTCAATAGTCGGGTTTGTCTGCATTTTCCTTTTCCTTTTCGCTGCCGTCGTTTTCATCTTCGTCGGCATCTTCGAAGAGAACGTCGTCGAGCGTGGAGTCGTCGACCTCTTCCAAACCGGGCAGTTGCCCGAAGTGTTCGTCATAGAAGGCTGCATACTCATCGAAACTGTGGCTCTCGAGGAGCAATGCCAGATTGCCCTCACTGATGAGGATGGAGCGGATGCCCGAGAGTTTGGTGGACATCTCGTTGTCAGAGTAGAGACGGCGATGGTAGTGCCATGCCTCATCGAAGTTCATGAAGCCGCTTACGCGCAGCATTGCGATGCCTCCCTTCTTGTCGGTGGTGATTTCAAAGTTGCGAACCATGAACTTGGTAAAGTTGTAGCGTGCCATCTCAAAGAGCAACTGATTGTCGTTCACCGTGCCCTCCTCATAAGCCAACATGAAGACGAAGGGTGCGTAGCGGTCGTCAGAGAAGGGGGTGGCTGTGGAGTCGGTGGCGGCACTACCCCCGGCACTGCCGTTGAGACGGCGCGACCAGATGTCACCAAGCGAAGCAGAGGTGAGCAGTCGTCCGTCTTGAAGCCCTTGGGCAATGAGCCCGGCCAGTTGGCTGATTTCGTTCTGCGGGTATTTGGCCACGATGTCCTTGAGTTGTTCAAGGAACTGCGACTGGTCACCCTGCTGAAGGTTGCTCATGGCATCGAGGAACATGAACTTCGGGCGATGTGTACCCATGGCATATTTTTCTGCCGAGAAGGTGTTGGCGGCATGCACCTCATCGTAGCGGCCGGCATTGTAGGCCTCATAGGTGACGGCGTAAAGCGAATCCTCGCGATGTTTGCCATAGAGTGCATTTTCCTTGAACTCGGGATTGTTGACGGTAAGGGCATATTCACTCTCGGGGAACTGCTCGGTGAGCAAACCTTTGTAGGTCTCTGCCATGTCAGCCCGTCCCCAGCGTGAGTACATCAAGTAGAGGTGGTAGTAGACCTGGGCCATGTTCGGATAGTCGGGGAACTGCTTGATGAGACGGTTGAAGTCAGACTCGGCCAGCGTGAAATCTTCCAATTTGTCCTTGTAGATTACACCGGCATTGAAGAGCGCCTCACGTAGGATGTTGTTTGATTCGGCGAGTTGCTCTTCGGTAAAGGGAATCTGCTTGATGTAATACATGCGGTTATGGATGTCGTTGGCCAGACTATCTGCCTTGGCTGCAAGTGACGCACTGTCGGGAACGGTGTTCTCGACCATCGTACTATCCCTATCCATATCGTCGTAGTTCGCCTCCTCAAAGGAGGATTCGGCCAGCACGCTCTTGTTGGAGCGACGCCAGTTGTCCTCGAGTTTCCGGCGCCCCCACTTTTCCTGGAACTCATTCTTGCCCTGTGAGACAAGCATCGTGTTGTAGAAATACCAAGAGTTGTCACCTCCCGTCATCTGAGGATTGTTCATCGTCTTGTTGTTGCTTTTCACCTCGCTGAGAATCTGCTCGCGTCGGGCATTGCGTTTCTCCTGTTCGGCTTTGGCCTTTTCCTCTGCCTCTTTCTTTATGACCTCTTCGATGATTTTGTCAATGACCTTGTAGAGTTGCTCTTCCGATAACTTGGTAAGTGCCTGGAGACTGTCCTGTAGGGCGATGGCATTGGTGTGCTCGACGAGACCGTCAAGGATGGAAGATCGTTTGTTGAGTTGGGGATACTCCTTGCTTTCTTTGTCAATGAGTCCGACGGCTCCAGCATAGCATCGCTGCGCATCGCCATAGCGGGCTCTCTCCCAGTATATGTTGCCGAGATGGAGTAGCAGAACGCCCTTCTCGATGCCGTTGCGTGTACTTTTCTCTGCTCCCTGTTCATAGTGGACGATGGCGGCTATGGTATCTTGTTGGGCCATGTAGATATTACCCATGGCATAATAGACTTGGTCGAGGTAGTCCTTGTTGTTGGGATCCTTGGCCATCTTCTTGAGAGATTTGATGAGTTTGGGCGCTGTCTTTCCAGTGACGACTTCGGTCTGCTGGACACGGGCATTGAACTCAAGTTGATAAGGAGGATTTTGGTTGATGGCCTTCTGATAAGAGCGATAGGCATTGGCATTTTGGCCGTTGAGGGTGTAAATCTGTCCCAGCAGATAGTACTCGCGTGCTTTCTGCTTTTTGGAACGGCCAGGTCGTTTGACGGCCTTTTCTAGGTGGGGAAGTGCTTCCTCGAAACGTTCGTGCTCGAGCAGGTACGATGCGTAGAGGGCCTCGTATTCGTCAGCGAGTTGATAGGGGATGCTGTCACGTTTGGTCTGCGTGAAGAGGTTTTCGGCCTCGTATGCCCAGTCGAGTTCAGCGTAACATTGTGCCATTCGCATGCGGCATTCGGCCACTACCTTGGGATTGTCACTGAAAAGACGTGCAGTGTAGGCGAACGTCGTGGCGGCCTCCAAAAACTCTCCCTTCTGGAGTTGTGCCTTTGCCATAAGAAGCCAGACGTTGTGCATGAAGGGATTGTACTCTTTCTTGGCGTAGTAAGCCTTCTCCTTGGGACTCATGTCGCCACCTTTCCGCTTGGGCTTTGCCTTGATGGAGTGAAGTTTGGAAGCCTTCTGGGCTTTTTCAATGGCCGTATCGAAGTTTCCGGAACCCGTTTTTCGGGTGGTAGGGCTGCTGACGTAGTAGAGGTGGATAGGAAACATGTAGTTGTCCATGTGTCCGTTCTCTTGTGCTTGGATACCCTGCTTATAGGCTTCGTAGCCGTTGTGATAGACATTGTAGCGTGTGACGAAAGCCTGCCAGAAACGCGTCCTGGCATTGTTGTCCTTCGTGCTGCCGCAGCCGGTTGCTGCCATGCAGAGCATCCCCACGAGTGTGAGGCGAAGGATTCGACGCTGACTTTTCTTCAACATGCTTGTTCTGATAGGATAATTTGTCTATCGTTTAAACGTATAAAACTTCGTTTTATTGCACGGTTCTCTTGCTGCGTTCATCTGCGATAAGCGTGCAGGCTTCTTCCTTCAGGACGAGAGGCAGAGCGACTTGACGCAGTTCAAGGCTTTTGAGCCAATCCTCGATTTCGTCGGGACGCATGGTATATAGCACCTCGCGGAACTCATCAATTTGTTCGTCAGTGTATTCCTCGGGAGCAATGCCACGGTAGTCATCCAACTCTTCGTCGTTGAAGTATTCGATGCGTTGGCGTAGCGCACGAATCATCTGTTCTTTCTCGCAGACGGCATGTGTACCACAACATTCCTGTGCTTCGACGGCTTGCAGACGCTCTTCAAGCGTGAGTTTTGAATCGTCCTCCTTGGAAATAGACTCAGACGCCGATGACGTAATACCTTTCGCTTGTTGTTTCTTTCTGCGCATACTGTCAAAGAAACTGAGTGAGAAAAGTACCAGCAGGGCAATGCAGCAAAGTAGGAGTAGGTCCATAATTTTCCTGATTATTCGATGGCTGTGATGGTAAAACCGATGCGAGCGAAGTCCTCCCAGAAGGTGGGGTAGGACTTTGACACTACTTCGGGATCTTCAATGATGATGTTGCCGAATACAAGGGCGGCCGGCGCGAAAGCCATGGCCATGCGATGGTCACCATAGGTATGGATGACGGGAGCCCCGTATGAAGCATCGAGGAGGACTTCCCTACGTTCTCCATTCCAGATGAGTGTCACCTCCTTGTGCCCTCTCCATTCCGATTCTTTCACCTCTATGGGATAACCCAATGTGGCAAGTTCGTTCACAAGTGCGTTTATCCGATTACTCTCCTTGATAAGGAGGCTCTCGGCTCCAAAGATGCGGAAGGGACGTCCGGCAAGGCAATAGACTACAGCGAGAGTTGGGATGAGGTCAGGGGTGCCGGCACAGTCGGGTGTCATTTCGCCGTGCATCATGCTCCAGGGGTTGAGGAGTGTGGAACAGACACTGTCGCCTTGAATGCTGTCATGTACGAGGCCTTCGAGGTGAATCTCGCAGTCCAAGTGGCGGAAGAGGGCTATTGTCTGCAAGCCAATCCAATAGGAAGCAGCACTCCAATCTCCCTCTATGGTGAGATTGCACGGTTGGTAGTTCCCTGGCTGTACAACAATGGTGTCGGATGACTCCCAGTCAGCGGTAATCCCGAATTGTCTCATGAGCATTAGTGTCATGTCAATGTATGGACGCGAGGCAATATGGCCCTGTAAATGCAGACGGAAACCTTCGCTGCCCATCACTGGAGCCATCATCAACAGAGCAGAGACGAATTGCGAACTGATGCTGCCGTCAATGGTTGTCTCGGAGGCTTGGAGCGCCTTGCCACGGATGTGGAGGGGAGGAAAACCCGATGAGTCAGTGAAGGTGATGTCGGCTCCAAGGTTTTGAAGGGCTTCCGTGAGGGGACCTATTGGACGCTGCTTCATCCGCTCGTTGCCGGTGAGGAGTACGTCGCAGTTGGGAAGGCAAGAGTAATAGGCTGTGAGGAAACGCATGGCTGTCCCTGCACCATTGATGTCAATGGTACAAGGAGAGTTAAACACGTCCTTTCGCAAGGCATCTGAGAGAGCCCGCGTGTCGTCACATTCAGCAAGGTTCAGAAGGGTACCTTTGTCGGGAGAGTCACACAGAGCCTGAAGGAGCAAGGCACGGTTGCTGATGCTCTTTGATGCAGGGATTACGATGTGTCCTCCTACTTTTCCCTCTGGCCGGGTGATTCTGATTTTTTTCATGGAGCAAAGGTAGGTGATTTTGTAGAAAAAATGCCCAAAAATGTAAAAAAAGTCCGAAAAAGTTTGCTGCGTAAGAAAAATGCCGTACATTTGCACCCGCTTTACAAAGCGAACCAAGTGTTCGGGGTGTAGCGCAGTTGGTTAGCGCACACGTCTGGGGGGCGCGAGGTCGCTGGTTCGAGTCCAGTCACCCCGACACAGTTAAAAGGCAGTCGACAATCGTCGGCTGCCTTTGTTCTTGAATATCACATTGTCAGTCGACAGCGTATGCTAGGGTGAATACTGCGAGACGTATGCCGGGAACCTTAGATTCGAGGGTGGCAGCACAAGATCGTAAGGTGGCTCCAGTGGTAATTACATCATCAATGAGAAGGAGGGTAAGCCCCTTCAAGATCGTGGGGCTCTTCACGTCAAAGATGTCCTCCACATTGGCTTGACGTTCATTGCGTCCTCTGTGCGTTTGGGTTGGATTATTGTATGTTCGTACCAGGTGACCTTTCATGATTGGCACTCCTGTGATTTCCGAGATGCCTTTTGCAATGAAGTCGCATTGGTTGTAACCTCGTTTCCGTTGACGTTGACGTGACAATGGAACTGGAATTATACCGTCGATGCCTTCAAAAAAGCCACTCTTGTTCATTGAGATGGCGGCACATCGCCCCAGATATTGCGCCACCTCGGGATGATTGAAGTACTTCGCATGGTGTATGAGCCGCGCATAGGCATGTCCCTTCTCATAGTAAAACCAAGAACTTGCCCGACGGATTGCGGTGTCACCCATGAATTTCTGCATCATCGGATTGAGGAGCGTATCTTCGAAATGTGTGCGGGGAAGCATGCGTAAGCAGTTGATGCAGAGGTGTTGCTCGCTGGTGGAGAGTTTTCGCCCGCATACTTTGCAGAAGCGGGGAAACAGGAAATCGCGGATGTCGGAGAGAATCATGGAAAGAGGGTTCAGAAATCGTCGTCGATATCAAGACACTGACGGATGAGTTCGTACTCAAATCCCCTGCCGAGGGCAAAACGGATGATTTTACCGTTGATTTCATACTCTGAACGTCCCTTCACGGAGCGCCGCTTGGCCGCCAGCAAGGGACGCAGCACGTCGAGGCACTTCTCGTCGGTGATTTCGGCAAGCGCCTCGCTGATGATGTTGGCAGGAATGTGTTTTTGACGCAAGGCTTGATTGATTTTCACCCGTCCCCAGCCACAAAAACGAATCTTGTCATTGGCAAAGGCATGGGCATAGCGTGATTCATCGACATACTTGTCATTGACCAGACGGTCGATGATATCCTGCCGTTGGTTGTCGGTGAGATCCAACCGTTCGAGACGTACCCGCACATCGTCGAGACACATCTCGGTGGTCGAGCATTTGGCGGCCAATTGGGAAAATGCAGCATTGGTATCCATGATCACGCTTTTTTCTGACAAGTGACAAAACGTTCGTTGCCGAACAAATCGGGGTGAACTTGAATGTGATTGTATCCGTAATGTTCGAAGAGAACGGCTGTCTCAAAACCGAAGTCTCGGTTGATTTCCACACAGATGGCTCCATTCGGACGCAGCAGGTGAGTTTGCCCCCAGAGTGCAAGCGCCCGGTAGAAAAGCAACGGGTCGTCATCGGGAACAAACAGTGCGAGAGCCGGCTCATAGTCCAGAACACGCCGCTCCATGAAGATTCGTTCACTCCGACGGATGTAGGGCGGGTTGGAGACGATGCAGTCTACCTCCATTCCTTGAAGTTCTTCCGGGAGAGGGACACCTGAAAGAACAGACAGAAGGTCCGCATTCAGGAAATTGACATCGGCGTGATTTGCCCGGGCATTGTGTCGGGCAGTTGCCAACGCCTTGTCTGAGATGTCGCAGGCCGCCACAGTTCCTTCTTTGCAGTCTTTGGCCAAGGCAATGGCGATACATCCAGAGCCAGTTCCCACATCGAGAAACGATTTGCCGGGAGCGTATTCAAGGGCAAGACGTGCCAGTTGACTTGTTTCTGGCCGAGGAATGAGTACACTCTCGTCCACCTTCAAGGTCAGGCCATCGAAGGGAGCACTCCCGAGGACATACTGTAGGGGCTCACCTCTCTGCAGACGGTGCATGGCAAGGTTCAAAGCATCGCATTGAGCCGGGGTGAGAATGACGTCGTCCTTTAAATAAAAGGTATACTCGTCTATTCCCAGCAACTCGCAGCAGAGCGCCTTGATGACTGTCTGCAGTTCGTCCCCCTTGTAGCAGGAAGAGAGGGCCAAACGAAGAGAGGAAATCAGTTTTTTCATTTCGTTTTGTTCACAAAAGTAGTGAATACCTCCCATAATGATGCGTTTTTTGGGAATTATTTGCGCGAGGAAGTTTTTTTTCTTACTTTTGTTGCGTTTTTTGGTCAAAAGGGCCAAAGAACTAATTCGCATAACTTCTAACAAAACAATAGAGAAAAATGAAAGACATCAAACATTTGGCAACGCTGGCTTTGGCCGCGTTTGCAGTTTTGGCTCTTGTCTCGTGTGGCAAGACAGTGAAATGTGAATCTGTACAGATTGTTCCGAAACCTCAAAGCGTCGTGCTTGGCGAAGGCACTTATCGTTTGGTACTTGCCAAGATGGACAAGTCCATCGCGGTTGTTACGGAAGAAACCATCCAGAGTGAAGGCTATCGTCTTGAGATTGGCAAGAAGGGTATCACGATTGCGGCTTCCGATGCTGCCGGTGAATTTTATGCCCGTCAGACACTGAACCAGATGATTCCCGCTGAGGCTGCCAATGGGAATGTGAAGGCAGTCAAGTTGCCTTGCTGCACCATCAACGACTATCCCGCCTTCGGCTATCGTGGTGCACATCTCGACTGCTGCCGTCATTTCTTCACCGTTGATGAGGTGAAGAAGTTCATTGACGTGCTGGCCTTCCACAAGATTAACCGTTTCCACTGGCATCTTACTGAGGACCAGGGCTGGCGCATCGAAATCAAGGCATATCCGCGTCTGACCAGCGTCGGTTCGGTTCGTGCAAAGACTGTCATCAAGAAGGAATGGGGTCACTATGACGATACCCCCTACGGTGGCTTCTACACCCAGGATGAGGCTCGCGAAATCGTAGCCTATGCTGCTGAGCGTCACATCACTGTGATTCCCGAGATTGAGATTCCCGGCCATGCCCTTGCCGCTCTTGCCTCCTATCCCGAACTGGGATGTCGCGGCACTGGTTATGAAGTATGTCCTACATGGGGCGTCTTCCCCGAGGTGTTCTGCCCTGGAAAGGAAGAAACCTTCAAGTTCTGGGAAACCGTCCTGACTGAAATCATGGATATCTTCCCCTCCGAATACATCCACATCGGCGGTGACGAGTGCCCCAAGGATGAGTGGAAGCAGTGCCCCCTCTGCCAGAAGCGCATCAAGGAGGAAGGCCTGGCCAACGAGTTTGAACTCCAGAGTTATGTCACCCGTCGCGTGGAGGCTTTCCTGAATGCCCACGGACGTCAGATCATCGGATGGGATGAAATCCTTGAAGGTGGCGTTACCCCCTCGGCTACCGTAATGAGTTGGCGTGGTACTTCGGGTGGCATCGCTGCTGCTAAGGCAGGCAATAAGGTCATCATGACTCCCAACAGTTACTGCTACCTCGACTACTATCAGAGCAAGGATATTGACAATGAGCCATTCGGCATCGGTGGATTCCTTCCCGTCGAGAAGACCTACAGCTTCAATCCCTTTGAGGGACTTACCGAAGATCAGCGGCAGTACATCCTTGGCGTTCAGGGTAATGTCTGGACTGAGTATATTGCAGAGTTCGACCATGTATTGTACATGACACTTCCCCGTCTGAGTGCCATCGCCGAGACTGCCTGGACACTCAATGACCGCGACTTCGAGGACTTCACGACCCGTATGGGACATGTCCGCACCTATTACGATGCCAATGGCTGGAACTACTGCAAACACATGTTTGACGACAAATAAACCAAAGAAGAATAAAATGAAGAAGACTCTGAATTATCTGGTACTGTCTGTGGCTACGCTGTTCTGCGTAAGTTGTCAGACTTGTCCCAAAGGAGAGAATTGGCATGTTGAAGATGGTGTCATCGTGACCGATGAACCCAGTCGCGCAGCCGGACAGGAGAGCATGCTGGAATTCCGTGCAGATCCGATTCCAGTTGTACGTGTCGGTTTTGTGGGTCTTGGTATGCGTGGCCCTGGTGCTGTGAGTCGTTTCACGCACCTTGAGGGCGTCGAAATCAAAGCCCTTTGCGATAAGTATCCCGAGCGTGCTTCCAATGCACAGCGTATCCTCGCCAATGCGGGTCTGCCCGAGGCTACTGAATACAGTGGCGAAGAAGGTTACAAGGAACTGTGTGAGCGGGAAGATATTGACTTGGTGTACATTGCCACCAACTGGCAGATGCACGTCGAGATTGCCCTCTATGCTATGGAGCATGGCAAGCATGTTGCCATTGAAGTGCCTGCCTCAACAAGCCTTGAGGATTGCTGGAGACTGATTGACACCAGCGAACGTACCCGCAAACACTGCATGATGCTTGAGAACTGCGTGTATGACTTCTTTGAACTCACTTGCCTCAACATGGCCCAGCAGGGACTGTTCGGTGAGATTCTCCATACCGAAGGTGCTTACATCCACAATCTGGAGCCTTTCTGGAATGACTATGCCGACAACTGGCGTCTGGACTTCAACCAGAAGCATGGCGGTGACGTCTATCCCACACACGGCTTCGGCCCTTGCTGCGAGGCTCTCAACATCCATCGCGGTGACAAGATGGAGTATCTCGTCAGCCTTTCCACCAAGTCTGTCAATGGTCTGAAACTGGCTAAAGAGAAGATGGGCGTGGACGAGTTCGCTTGTGGTGACCATATCGTGACCCTTGTCAAGACCCAGAGCGGAAAGAGCATGGAGATTCAGCATAATGTCTATACTCCGCGTCCCTACAACCGCCTCTATCAACTTACTGGTACGGAAGGATTTGCCAACAAGTATCCTACCAGCGGGTTCACCTTCCGCAACAGCAAGATTGACCGCAACGCGCTGCCCACCATCCCTCAACTCGACGAGCATGACTTCGTTCCTGACTCTGTGAAGAATATGATGCTTCAGTACTACAAGCATCCTATCCATCAAGAGATTGAGGAGACGGCCAAGCAGGTCGGAGGACATGGCGGCATGGACTTCGTCATGGATTATCGTCTTGTTTACTGCCTCCACAACGGTCTGCCCCTCGATCAGGATGTCTATGACATGGCTGAGTGGTGCTGCATCGGCGAACTGTCGGACATCAGCAACAAGAATAATTCGATGCCTGTCCGCGTGCCCGACTTCACCCGCGGTGAATGGAACAAGATAAAAGGCCTTCACTTCTACATGAAGGGCGAATAAAAAAACAACTGTCCGGTGAAGTTTTTCACCGGACATTCATCTCCTACAAATCAATGGAAATCAACGACATTGCCAAACAGTTCGCCCTTCAGGGCATCGTCAGCACCATCAAACCGCTTGGTGAGGGCTTCATCAATGACACCTTTATTGTCCGTACTGCTTCGGACGACACTCCCGACTATATCCTTCAGCGTAAGAATCATGTGGTCTTCCCAGATGTGCCCGGCATGATGGACAACATCGTCAAGGTTACTGCTCACATGAAGAGCAAGATTATCGCCGCAGGCGGTGACCCTCTGCGTGAGACTCTTACTGTGGTCTTCACCCACGACGGCCTTCCTTATTACCTGGACAAAGAGACGGGGAATTATTGGGCTGTATGTCTCTTCATTGCAGGTTCAGTGACCATCGATAATGCCACCTCGCTTGATTTGTGCTTCAAGGGTGGTCAGGGCATCGGCCGTTTCCAGAAGATGCTGGCTGACTATCCCGACCCTCTCAACGAGACTATCAAGGGCTTTCACAACATCCGTTTCCGCTATGAGCAGTGGGATGATACGCTTCGTCGCGACAAGTTCGGATTGGTCAAGACCGTGCAGGAAGAAATCAAATGGGTGGAAGACCGCCGCAAGCAGATGCTTGACTTCTGGAAACTCGTCGAGGATGGCTCGCTGCCCATGCGTGTCACCCACAACGATACCAAACTCTCCAACATCCTTTTCACCCCTGCAGGCGAGGTGCTCTGCGCCATCGACCTCGATACCTGCATGAGCAGTACGGCCCTCAACGATGTGGGTGATGCCCTTCGCAGTTATACCAACACGGGTGCTGAGGACGACCAGGACCTCAGCCGCGTCTCTATGGACATTGAGCGTTTCCGCGCTTATGTCGGAGGTTATCTGAGCGAGATGAAGGACTCCCTCAACGATTGCGAAAAGGAGTGGCTGGCATTCAGTGCCATCTACATCACATTCGAGCAGGTACTTCGTTTCCTCATGGATTATATCGACGGTTCAACCTATTGGAAAATCCAATATCCGACCCATACCCTTGTGCGTACTCAGGCTCAGTACAAACTGCTCCAGTCCATGGAGGAACAGTATCCGCAGATGCAGGCTATCGTCAAGGAACTCTGCAAGTAAGCATCGCCTTCCGGCGTTGCTCGCTCGAGAAAAGACCGGACAATTCCACTGGAGTTGTCCGGTTCTTGTTTAATTAGAGAAGAAGGAAAAAGAAGAAGGAAAGAGATAAAGGTAAGAGAAGAAGGAAATAAAAATACTGCCCATCCCCTCTACCTCAGTCAGAGGGCATTCTGCATTGGATGCCGCAGAAAAAGTACTCTATACCGGACTTCTTGAACGTTATACTCAACTCTTTGATTGTTCTATTCAACTATTTGAACTCTGAAAAGTTTTTTTTGAGCCTTGAAACGGAAATAATGATGCATAGAAATATAAAAATGATGCAACAAAATTCAAAAACTATGCATCAAAACGTTCTTTTCAAAGTTCAATTTTCCTTTTGCATCGGATTTTTCATCAATTCAGCCGTCTTTTCCTGCAGATTCAGCCGTTTTTCCTGCATCAATAGTCTTTCATTCATCATCAATAGTCATTCTGTCATTAACAATAGTCTTTCATTCATCAGCATTTGCCTTTCTTTTCCTTTTTATCGGCAATGCTCATGGAAAAAAGTCCTTGTTTATCCATTTCCGATGAACAGACTGCCTGTCCGTATGAACAAACTGCGTCGGCCATGAAGATGTCAAAATCGTATTCTTTGACATTTGCATGGCCGAACGAATTGTTTTGGGCAGAGAGTCCAAAGCTGCCACATTAATGACGGATACCGTCTGATTCAAGTACGGTTCGGATTAAGTCCCGTTTGGTATGGAGAGACGATATCAAACAAGACTGAAAAGATGTGTATCTATCTACAATAGAAGTCCTTACCTCATCCGCAGAAGTTGGCCTGCAGCGGTGAAGGAAGTGAGTTCGCCTTTCAGGACCTGGAGTTCCTTCTCTTCGAGGGCAGCGGCTATGGCCGGATTGTGGTAGAACTCGTCATGGAGGGCCTGATTGATAGTCTCGTACATCCAGTATTTTGCCTGTTCGTTGCGTCGGTATTGGAAATAGCCGTTTGCTTTCACAAAATCGATGTATTCATAGACCATATCCCAGATTTCCTTGATGCCCAGTCCGTAGAATCCGGAGTAGGTAAGCACGCGAGGTGTCCAGTTGCTGTCGGGGGCGGGGAAGAGGTGGAGCGCATTGCGGAAGTGCGTGGCTGCCAGTTCGGCAGGACGTATGTTGTCTCCGTCGGCTTTGTTGATGATGATGCCGTCGGCCATCTCCATGATGCCTCGTTTGATGCCTTGCAGTTCGTCGCCCGTGCCTGCCAGTTGGATGAGGAGGAAGAAGTCCACCATGGAGTGGCAGGCTGTCTCGCTTTGGCCAACGCCTACAGTCTCGACAAAAATCTTGTCATATCCCGCAGCCTCGCACAGCACGATGGTTTCACGCGTTTTGCGCGCTACACCACCCAACGAGCCAGCAGATGGCGAAGGACGGATGAAAGCCTTTGGATGTACGGAGAGTTTCTCCATGCGAGTCTTGTCACCCAATATACTTCCCTTGGTGCGTTCACTGCTGGGGTCAATGGCCAGTACGGCAAGTTTGCCGCCATAAGTATCCAGGACATGTGTGCCAAACACGTCGATGCTGGTGCTTTTGCCTGCTCCAGGTACTCCGCTGATGCCCACGCGAATAGAGTTTCCGGCAAAGGGAAGGCACTTCTCGATGACCTCCTGAGCAATGGCCTGATGCTCTGGCAAGAGGCTCTCAACGAGCGTGACGGCCTGCGAGAGGATGGAGACATCGCCCTTCAAGATGCCGTCGACATATTCTGCAGCGGTGAGTTGATGGCGTTTGCGGCGTTTGAAGTAGGGGTTTACCTGGTCGGGCTGCTCGATGCCGGCATTTACCGTAAGACCTTTGTACTGTTCGTCGTTTTCGGGATGTTCCATATTGTAAAAAGGGTGTTATGCTTGTTGCTGAATTTCTTTCCGCAGGAAGTCGGCCGTGTAGCCTTCTTGGTTGATAATCTCTTCAGGTGTACCGGTAGCGACAATCCGACCGCCACGACGTCCACCTTCAGGGCCCATGTCGATGATGTAGTCGGCCTGCCGAATGACATCCATGTTGTGCTCGATGACAACGACGGTATTGCCGCGGTCCACGAGTTGCCCGAGTACGTTCATCAGCACGCGGATATCTTCAAAGTGGAGTCCTGTAGTAGGCTCGTCGAGGATGTAGAGGGTTTTCCCCGTGTCGCGCTTGGCCAATTCGGTAGCCAGTTTCACGCGTTGGCTTTCACCGCCCGACAAGGTAGACGAGGGTTGTCCCAGTTTGATGTAGCCGAGTCCCACCTCTTGCAGGACTTTGATTTTGTTGAGGATGGTAGGCACGTTCTCGAAGAATTCCACAGCACGGTTGATGGTCATATCCAGAACGTCGGCGATAGATTTGCCCTTGAAGCGCACTTCCAGCGTCTCGTGGTTGTAGCGTTTGCCGCCACATACTTCGCAAGGCACCATGACATCGGGCAGGAAGTTCATCTCGATGGATTTGTAGCCGTTGCCGGAGCAGGCTTCGCAGCGTCCGCCACTCATGTTGAACGAGAAACGACCGGGCTTGTAACCGCGCATCTTTGCTTCGGGAAGATTGACGAAGAGGTTGCGAATGTCGGCGAAGACTCCGGTATAAGTGGCGGGATTGGAACGTGGAGTTCGTCCCAACGGGCTCTGGTCCACGGTTACGACCTTGTCGATGTTCTCTATTCCTTCGATATGCTCATAGGGGAGAGGCTGACGCAGCGAACGGTAGAAATGCTGCGAGAGGATAGGCTGGAGGGTGTCGTTGATGAGCGTTGACTTACCGCTTCCGCTGACGCCTGTCACGCAGACAAGCCGTCCGAGAGGAATGTGTACAGATACTTCCTTGAGGTTGTTTCCGCGAGCCCCGATAAGGATGATTTTCTTGCCGTTGCCTTGTCGGCGTACAGGGTTTCCCTTGTTGTCACGTGGACGGGTGTCGACACGTTTCTCGCCCGAGAGGTACTGTGCCGTGAGGGTATGGGTGGCCATCATCTCTTCCGGCGTGCCGGCAAAGACCACCTCGCCGCCTTTTCTTCCGGCCATCGGGCCAAGGTCAATCACATAGTCGGCTGCCAGCATCATGTCGCGGTCGTGTTCTACGACGATGACCGTGTTGCCGATGTCCCGCAGCGCTTTCAATGAGTCAATGAGGCGGATATTGTCGCGTTGATGAAGTCCGATGCTGGGCTCATCGAGAATATATAATACGTTCACAAGTTGTGAACCAATCTGTGTGGCGAGCCGGATACGCTGGCTCTCACCGCCTGACAGTGATGACGAGGAGCGGCTGAGCGCCAGATAGTCGAGGCCGACATCGAGCAGGAATTTCAGTCGAGTGGCTATTTCCTTCAGAATCTCTTCCGCAATGCGTTGCTGCTTGCCCGTCAGGATATGGGTGGCGTTGCAAGTCCATTCGTACAGTTCGCTGATATCCATGTTGGATACTTCGGCGATATTCTTGCCCAAGATGCGGTAACTCAAGGCTTCGCGGTTGAGCCGGGCACCTCCACATTCGGGGCATACACCTGTGGCGGAGAATTGGTCAATCCACTTTTGCTGAGCGGCTGTGGGCTCGACATCCTGCAGACTGATGAAGTATTTCACGATGCCGTTGAAAGAGAGCCACATGTCAGACTCGTGGAGCAAGGTCGTCTGCACTCTGATGCGTTCGTTGCAGCCATAAAAGATTTCGCTGATGACATCATCGTCGAACTCCTGGACGGGAGTGTCGAGCGTGAAGTCGTATCGTTTCAGCAAAGCCTCCAGCGAGCGGAAGATGAGAATGTTGCGATAACTGCCGAGCGGAACGATGGCACCTTGACGGATAGAAAGTGAACGGTCGGGGATGACTTTGTCGATGTCAATCTGAGTGATACGTCCAAGACCCTTGCAGCAGGGGCAGGCTCCTTGAGGCGAGTTGAACGAGAAATTGTGGGGAGCGGGTTCGCGGTAGGAAAGTCCACTCACAGGGTCCATGAGGCGTTTGCTGTAATGACGCACTTCGCCCGTCTCCTTGTCAAGCACCATCAGCAGACCATCGCCTTGCAGCATGGCATTGGAAACACTGTCGCGCAGTCGCTGGTCATCCTTTGCCTGGATGCGCAACTTGTCAATGACCACTTCGATGTCGTGGTTCTTGTAACGGTCCACTTTCATGCCCGGAACAGCCTCGGTGATTTCGCCATCAACCCTGACATAGAGGTAGCCTTTGCGCCGGACTTGTTCGAACAATTCACGGTAATGGCCTTTGCGACTACGCACAAGTGGTGCCAGCAGTATCACAGCACGTCCTTCGTAGTCGTTGAGTATGAGGTCAATAATCTGTTCCTCAGTATATTTCACCATTTTCTCGCCCGAGAGGTAACTGTAGGCATCACCGGCACGGGCATAGAGCAGACGCAAATAATCGTAGATTTCAGTGGTAGTGCCTACCGTGGAACGGGGATTCTTGTTGGTGGTTTTCTGCTCAATGGAGATGACAGGACTCAGACCGGATATCTTGTCCACGTCGGGACGCTGCAGACCGCCCAGGAAATTCCGTGCATAGGCTGAAAATGTCTCGATGTATCGGCGTTGTCCTTCGGCAAACAGCGTGTCGAAAGCGAGCGATGACTTGCCGGAACCGCTTAGTCCCGTAATCACGGTAAGCGATTTGCTGGGAATAGTGACGTTGATATTCTTCAGGTTATGCTCCCGAGCGCCAAACACTTCAATGTCGGGTTCAACGGGCTGCGTAGCACCCAAAGAGGGTTGTACATTATCTTCTTTCACTTCAGCCATCTTATTTCTCTCGTTCGACGATGCGTGTCAGCACGTTGATGTCGCTCCTCTGATTGTATTTGATGCCGTCGGAACCCAGTGCCTCGATGACGATGTAGTAGACTCCGTCGTCCACTGTCCGTCCGTTGAAGGTTCCGTCCCAGCAGATATAGTAGGTGTAGTTGTCCTGGTATTCCGTCTCGAGCGTTTGGTCGGTGCCTGTGGCTACGCACTGCCCCCAACGGTTGAAGATGGCCATGCGGAACTCAAGAAGGCTTTGTGCCTTTACTCTGTAGACATCATTGATGCCGTCGTCGTTGGGCGAGAATGCATTGTAGACGGTCATGGAAGAACCTCGCAGCGAGAATTTCAGCATGTCGCTTTCATCTTGTTCCACAACACCTTCTGTGCCGGTTGCACGCTCTTTGTAGGTGATGGCAAGACTTACGCGGTAACTGACATCGTTGCCTCCCTCGCGGAAGGTGTATTCCATCACTTCGTCGTTGCGTGAAGCCAAGGTGATTTCTTCGCCGTTGTCAATCTTCAGAATGGTCCATTCGTAATAGACAATGTATCCGACGGTGTCGGCAGGATTGGCACTGAAGACGACGTGTAGCGGTGCATCGTACGAACCGCCGTTTTCCAACTCCGATTCTTCCCCTTCTGGAGAGATGTATGTTCCTTTCGGATCTACCGAAGGGTAATAGTCGATATTGGCGAATGCCGGCCATGTGGCTGTCAGCAGGATAGTGATAAATAGAAGGCTCTTTTTCATTTTCCAATCAGTTTCAATCGGCAAAGTTACACAATTTCTATGAAGAAACGCCCTTTCCGGACCATAAAAAGCATATATTTTCATTAATAAATGTGATTATCTGCAAGAATGCCCCTGTGAGTATGGGCATTTGCCCACAATTAGCATAATCGGACTGTTTGAGAAGATAAAAGTCAATGTATTTGCTGCCGGCATGTACAATCCAGTATGGTTATTGTTCATACGGACGGGTCGTCTGTACATCCGAAATCGGTAGAAATGGACTATTTTTCAACAAGTATTGCCAATAATTGGAAAACGTAGGCGCTTACGGAAAAAAAGTTTGATGAAAATAGAAAAACGAACTTTGTAAAAAGAAAAACGAACTTTTAAACGGAATTTCCAAAGTTTTGGTTTTCATTTTCATCGCATCAAGTTTGAATTTCATCGCATTGGAAATTTCGTTTCAAGGCTCAAAAATTCCGTCATAAGGCTCAAAAAACAAAAGGGAATTGCCATTTCGGAGTTTTTTGCGGATAATCGTATGTATGAACCTCAAATCTTCTTTTTGTCCACTGTTTTATAAATATTTATATTTCTAAATTTGTTTTTTCGCTGTGTGGTTTCCAAATCCCAAAAAGAAGTATTACCTTTGCAAAATATTTAAGAAAATACAGAAGATTTGCAAAGATTATGCGGACACTGAAAACTATATGTCTGAGCATCAGCCTGCTGTTTGTCGCACAGTTGTTGAATGCACAAGACAATTACATCCTTCATACCGTCCTCAAAGGTCAGGGGCTCTATTCCATATCCCGAATGTATGGAGTGACCGAACAGGACATTATCGCTCTGAATCCTGGCAGCGAAGAGGTCATCAAGGCAGGTCAGCAGTTGCGTATTCCTGTCAAGGCCACTGACAAGAGCGCTGCTTCGAACGATGATAAGAAAGACGAGACGCGTGAAGGCTTTATTGCTCACCGGGTTCAGCCAGGAGAGACCATGTACCGTCTGACTGTTATCTATGGTGTCTCGGGCATGGATATTCGTAGTGCCAATCCCCAGTTGTCGTCCGATGGCTTGAAGGCTGGTGAGATAGTATATATCCCTTTGAAGAAAGAAGAGAAGGAGACTCCTGCCACCAACGATGTTGCTGATGCGGGGACTTCATCCTCACGCAAATTTGATATGGGGCAGATCGTCCGCGCTATCAAGGGCGATGATGCCGATGATGATGGTTCTGTCCGTGTTGGGGGGTATAAGGTGAAGTCTGCCTATGATCCCGACAAGAAGGCTGAAAATGATGCACTTAAAGCAGAGAAGAAGGCCAAGGAAGAAGCACAAAAAGCCGAGAAGAAAGCAAAGGACGATGCGCTTAAGGCAGAGAAGAAGGCAAAGGATGATGCGCTGAAAGCCGAGAAGAAGGCTGAAGACGAGGCACGCCAAGCCGAGAAGAAGGCTGCTGAGGAGTCTGCGGCTCTTCAACGCGCTCAGGAGAAAGAACGCCTGACGGCTGAACGTGAAGCCGAAAAGGAACGAGCCAAAACGGTCGAACAGCCTGTCCAGAAGCCTGTCAAGACGGCTCCTTCGATAACTGAAAGGCGTCGCGATGCCACTCAGTGCAAGAAAGAACATGAGGTGCGCCTGTTGGAAACCGTTTACAGCATCTCACGCCGCTACGGTGTCACCCAGGAGGCATTGCTTGCTGCCAATCCCGAAGTCGCTGCTCATGGCCTCAAACGTGGACAGGTCATTTGCATCCCCTATACCGCTGATGAATTGGCTGCGATGAATGCCGACAAGACCCCTGAAGATATCGACGATGCCACAACCGACACTGACGAAGATACCGAGACTCCCAGGAATTTTGGCATTCATACTCCTTGGGATGGCATCAACATTGCAGTCATCCTTCCTTTCCAATTAAATACCACTGCCACGAATGCCGACAAGGCCAAGATGGTCGAATATTACGAAGGACTGCTCCTTTCCGTGGACAGCATCAGACGCAAAGGCGTATCCATCAATCTCTATGCCTACGATTCGGGTAATGCCAACGCATCCATCAGTGACATCCTTCAAAAGGAGGAGATGAGCACAATGGACATCATCTTCGGCCCTGTTCATCAGAAACATATCGACGAGGCTGCTGCTTTTGCCGCTCAACACAATATCCCGCTGGTACTTCCCTTTGCGCGCAGCGTCAAGCAACTTCAATTCAACCCGATGATTTATCAGGTGAACGTTGAGCAGGATGACCTTGATGCTGAGGCTATTGAACATTTCTTCACTGCCTTCCGCAAACCCAACGTCTTGTTCTTTGAGACCAAAGGTGGGAAGACAGACCCCTTCAGCAAGAAACTGATGGCTGAATTGGATGCCCGCAACTATGACTATTCGAAATTAGTGGCCGACACCACTTCGTTTGTTGGTGACCTTATGACGCATCTCGACGAGACGGCTGATAACATCCTCTTGATGGCTTCCACCGATAAGGAGAACAAAGCCTTGTCGAACATGATGCCCGTATTCCAATTGATGGCTCGCGACTCCCTTGCTGCCAGTTCCTTGCATCTGTTCGGCTATCCTCAGTATCAGGTGTATGCTGTGTCACATATGGAGCAATGTCAGGAGGTGGATACTTGGTTCTACAGTTCGTTCTATACAAACAATCTGTTGCCTGAGTCAGTAGACTTCCATCGTCTTTTCCGACGCACATACAGCCGCGACCTTACCTCCCGCTATCCGAAGTATGGCATCCTTGGTTTCGACACCGGTTGGTATTTCCTCAATGCGATTTCGCGTCATCTCTCTCAACCTGCATCGGTCACTTTGGCTGATTTGTCGCATTACAATTGTCCCACTATCCAGACAGGTTTCCGTTTTGAACGCGTGAGTGAGGTGGGAGGATGGCTCAACCGTAAGGCATATCTCATACATATTGGTCGGGATGGCCGTGTAAGCCGTATCGATTACGATTAACTCTTCGTCATCGTTATGAAACGTGTCGTTTCTGTTTTTGCCGTATTGCTTCTCCTTTCGTTGCCCATCCGTGCACAGATGGGAACTCTTTGCAACAATCTGGCAGTTGGAATCAGCGGTGGGGCCAATCTCAGTTTCGTAGATTTCAGTCCTGCTGTCAAGCAATCTTTCCCTTGGCAACCCGGCATCAATGGAGGCTTGGTGATGCGATATACAAGCGAAAAGTACTTCAGTATGATATGTGCGGCTCAACTTGAAGTGAACTATACGGAGCGTGGCTGGAAGGAATTTATTGATGATGGTTCGGAAAATACGTATGCCCGAACCACCAATTACATTGAAGTCCCTTTCTTCGCTCATCTTGGATGGGGGCAACAGAAACGTGGGGCACAGTTCTTCTTCAATGCCGGTCCGGTTCTTGGCTGGTACCTTTCCTCTAAGGAATATTATGGCTATTCCGACGAATATCCCTGGAATCCTACCTCTCGTCCTAACATGGTATTCTACCAATATGGAGACTGGGGCTATGACAGTGAGGGATATATTACCCGCTACCGTCCCGATGGTACCTTGTACGGTGCTTTCGATCCTGAACAGCCTGGAAAGACTGTAGAGAATGCACTTGAGTATGGCATTGCTGCCGGTCTTGGAATGGAACTGAAGACAGGACTTGGTAACTTTACTGTTGAAGGCCGTTTCTTTTATGGCCTTTCAGACATGTATCACAATAGCAAGGCCGATGATTTCGGCCGCTCGGCCAACCAGACAATCTCCCTCAAGGTCGGATGGCTGGTGGATGTGTTCGACAAATAATCTTTCGGTCTTATCGGATAGTCCGGATTTCAGGTTCATGCTGTCATCCGACATATCTGGGCGCTACTGCGCTCAGACAAGTATCTCGTCGAGTGTCAGTTTGGGCACATGATGCACATTGTCTGGCGTGCGGTAGTATTTGTGGCTGTCTTGTTCACTGATGGGCTCCAGCACAATCTTCTCGGCTCCCTTCCCAATGGCTATTACGGCAAGGGGAGGATAGGGGAGTGAAAGTGCCTGCTGGATGGCATCGCGTTTAAAGGCGCATATGATGATGCCGTTCAATCCCATAGAGACGGCCTTCAGCAACATGCTTTGTGCAGCGATGCCTAAATCGATATCCACATAGGGACCTTCCTCAATGGTGCTGCATACCACAATGAAAGCCTCTGGCTCAGTCCCCTCCAAAGGCAAATGCAGTTCAGGCAGTGCACCTCCAAGACGGATGTTTTTTAGGACTTCATCTGCACCGCTTTCGCGTGTCACAGGATGGAACCGCAACACTTGCTGGTTGCGGGCAGAAGGAATCATTGTGCATACACGGATAATCTTCTTTAATTCTTCGAGTGTTACCACTCGTTCTTTGACGTATCCACGTTGACTCCGGTTGTGGGCGATCAAATTGTCGATGCTCGGAGTGGCATGCCGAACACCTTCTCGGCGTCCGGCTCCACTTCCGAATACTTCCTCATATCTTTTTTCCAGATAGTTGTCAGCCATTTTTTTATCTTTTTGAGTGCCCTTTGGCAAGAAAATGATTCTTTAATAGATGCTTTTCATTTATCACTTCACTTCCCACTCGAATAGGCCTGTTGAGGCCTTTTGGGGCAGAACGACTTCCAATTTCAATTTCTTGGTGCTTACAGGACGGAAGGTTACGCGGTTGGGGACATCTTTCTTCACGCCATAAACCGATGTGGCTTGTACAGGTACCCATTGCCCCTCAGTATCAGAGGTGGCATTCCATACATACAGTTTCCAACTCTGTGGTACGCGGCAACCACCCCAGGGACTGTCGTCGAACCACCATATGGTGCTTTCCTTCACGGTACATTCCTCGTTCCATTCATAGCAAATCCATTCAGTGGTGCCTTCCTTGGGCCACCAGTGGAAGTAGGGGATGGAGTGGTCATTGCTGTCCTTGGGCAATAGGTGGTCGCAGATGGCACTGTAGTTGGCACGCTGGCTTCCGCTGATTTGTGCTGTGCTGGCATAGGTGTCAGGCCAAGATGGCTTTGCAGCACTCTCTTCGGTGGCAAGCCACACCTCCATGTTGCCCCGTCCGCGGTGAGCCCATGCGTAGTAGGGGATGAGGTTCAACTCAACGTTCTTCTTCTGGATGTTCATGTCCTCGTCATAGGCAAGGGCAACAGCATCAGTGCTCAGCCGTACGATGGGGTAGGTCTGCGTTTCCGCCTGATGGTCACCGTCGGCTGGAGTGGTCTGAATGTCAATGGACGACATTTCGGCAATCACCTCAGAGTCGGGGTGGTAGAGGGTCGAGAGGACGTTGAATTCGTTGTCTGGATGCTCTGCACAGTATACCAACGGACCATGCTGTATGGCTACCTTGCCAAGGTCAGCCTCTACGTTGTCGTTGGCGCGTATGCTACGCGCTTCCATGGGGAATGTGACTTCCACGGTTTGGCCCTTCTTCCAATTGTTATTGATGGTGATATACCCATCGCCAGTAACCCCTTGCAGTTCGCCTGGGGCCTCGAGTTGATACTTCACAGAGGCCATTGACTCAGCAGCGAGGTAACGGTAGAGGTCGCTGGGAACGGCTTCGCCGCGTGCCCAACCCGGGTAGCGCACCTTCAGGTTGAAGTTGCCGGCTTTGTTTTTCAGTACAGTCAGTGTGATAGCACCGTCCCAAGGGTAGTTGGTCTCCTGCTTCAGTACCACCTCCTTTCCGTTCACCATGAGCGTTACGGTGCTGCTGTTGAACAGGTTGACATACACATCATTCCCTTTCACAGCATACATGTATCCTGGCAATGAGGGAATGAAGCGGCAGGCGTTGCTCGGGCAGCAGGCACAGCCGAACCATGGCTGGCGTTGGTGCTGTCCCATGCTTTCCAACGGGTTGGGATAGAAGAACCCTCCTCCATCGAGGCTGATGCCGCTGATGACACCGTTGTAGAGGCTCCTCTCCAGAACATCGTAGTACTTGCTTTCGCCATGGAGGAGGAAGAGCCGATAGTTGACATATACGTTGGCAATGGCGGCACATGTCTCGCAATAGGCACTCATGTTGGGCAGAATATAGTCGCCTTCGAAGGCCTCTCCGTTGTTCGTGCTCCCCACACCACCTGTTACGTAGAGTTTTTTGCTGACGATGTTATCCCAGATGGCATCAATGGCATGGATATATGCCTCGTCACCCGTCAAGGCTGCGACGTCCGCCATGCCAGCGTACATATATCCAGCACGCACGGCATGCCCCCATGCCTCAGTCTGCTCCACCACGGGCTTGTCGGCCTGGCTGTACATGTCCTTGCGTTCTGTCTTCCCGCGCATGTCAAGGAAGAATTTCGCCTGGTCGAGGTACTTTTTGTCACCAGTAATGAGGTAGAGTTTTGCCAACGCCATTTCGGCAATCTGATGTCCTGGCACGCGAACCACTTGATTCTCACCAGGCCCGATTTCGCGGCATACGCAGTCGGCATAGCGGATGGCGATGTCGAGGAAGTTACGCTGTCCTGTGGCCTGATAGTGAGCAATGGCACCTTCCACCATGTGTCCCAGGTTATAGAACTCGTGGCTTAGGTCCTCCACCTTGCTCCAACGTGTGGGGCCTGCCCAGTCATGCGGGTGCTCGGGATTTTGCGTGCGTGCAGTGTAGAGGTATCCGTCAGGCTCCTGTGCTGCTGCCATCACGCTGATGACGCTGTCAATATATGCTTTCAGTTTTGCATCGGGGTATGTCTGCAACAAATAACTTGCACCCTCGATAGTCTTGTACACGTCGGTGTCGTCGAAACTGTAGCCTCCCACCTTGAAACCCAGGTTGTGGTCGGCTGCCATCTGTGCTGCGGCATTGTCGAAGTTGCGGTAGCGTCCCTCGCTCTCGCACTTGCTGAACGCCAAGGGGATGGTCACCTCGCGGCTGGCCTGCAGACGCTGGCCCCAGAAGGTGTTCGGTTCAACCTTCACGGATGTGAAGGGCACGGGTGTTACGGGGTAGCCGCTGACGGCATTGCCCAGGGCGTTTTGCTTCTTGGTGCAGCCCGTCAGAACAAACAGAGTGGATAAGAAGATGAGGAGTGCTTTTTTCATGATGTTGTGGATGTTTTATGATGGGAATAGAGAAAAGAAAAACACTCAGCCACGAGAGGTTGCGCTCGTCTCGTGGCTGAGTGTGGTGTTGTTATCAGAGTTTTGTCAACTTGGCTACGAAACCACCTCCGTTGGCCATGGTAATGTCTACCGAAGGCACATCAGAAGTGCGGAAAGTCGCCGAGCCGCTTTGGTAGTCCTCTGCGTTGCGGTTGGCATTGATGCCGTCCATCATCCATTCAATCTTATACTCACCTGCAGGGAGGAACGAGGCATCGACCTTCACGGTGCGTCCTGTCCAGTTTGTCATGCCGCCAACATACCAGTTGTCGCCGGCACGTCGTGCCATCACAATATATTCGCCCAGTTGTCCGGCAGGTACTACAGTCTCGTCGAAAACAGTGGGGATGGATGAAATGAACTTCGTATACTCGGGTTCGGCCTCATACATGGTGGGAGCATCGCACAGCATCTCAAAGGGAGCATCGTAAATCACGTACATGCCTGCCTGGTGGCAGCGTGTACCCATACTGGCGGGGTAACTGTTCGATGCATGCCACTGGCCTTTTGTCCGATTGCGCATGGCGCCCGGCGTGTAGTCCATGAAACCAGCCATCATACGGATGTAAGGAATGGTGACGTCGTATCGCGGATGGTCTACATCGGCACTCTGCCACTTGCACTGCTCCAGACCGTACACACCCTCGTAGTTCAAAACGTTCGGGTATGTGCGGCTCATGCCCGTGGGCTTCCAGAAACCATGGTAGTCCACAAAGATGTGGTTCTTGGCAGCACACTCGGTGATGCGGTATGCCATCTCTACGGCTGTCTGGTCGTTGCGGTCCATAAAATCAATTTTGAAGCCGGCTATGCCCATGTCAGCGTAGGTTTTGCATACCTCTTCGAGGTTCTCATCCACGCAGTTGAACACCATCCACAGCACTAACTTCACGCCCTTCTTGTTGCCGTAGTTCACGAGTCCCTTCAAGTCGATGGCAGGCACGATGTCCAGCAAGTCGCCTTTGGCGGTATTGTACCAACCCTCGTCGAGAACTACATACTCGATGCCATTGGCGGCAGCGAAGTCAATGTAGTACTTATATGTTTCGTTGTTTACGCCCGACTTGAAGTCCACGCCCTTCACGTTCCAGTTGTTCCACCAGTCCCAAGCCACCTTGCCTGGCTTAATCCACGATGTGTCGCCGATGCGGTTGGGCGATGCAGTGGCGAAGACGAGGTCGTTAATGGGCATCTGTGTGTCGTTTGTGGTGATGGCGAAGAGACGCCAGGGGAATGCGCGCTCCTTGTCAAACTTGGCGATAAACTCCTCGTTTTCCACGACGTATGTCATGTGGCGGTAGGGATGGTAGTCCATCTTCTTGGGGTAGGGAGCCCACAAACCCGTGAGTTTTGCCTTCGATGCCTCAACGAACATTCCTGGGTAGGCCTCGAGGTCGCTCTCCAGAATGGTGACCTTTGCCTTGCCACAGTCCACTGTCACGGGCAGGAAGGCGGGCAGAGCCGTAGCCTCCGAGAGAGGACCCTCGGTGTATGTGTTTTCAAACGATGTGGCAAACGGGTTCTCCTTGCTGGCGTTGTTCACATAAGGGAACCACGCCTTATTATCGGCGGTGAAGCAGTACTCTGCCTTTTCGTTCTTGATGATACCGCATTTGGGTTTGTGGCTGCACACGAAGCGGTATGCCACGCCCTCGTCGGACACACGCACAATGAGATTGAAGTTGTTGTTCAGCACGAATGCCTTCTGGTTTGCCTTCACCGTCACCTTGTTCTGGCGGTAGAAAGGTGCTTCGATGACTTCGTCTACCTTGTTAGTGATGACCTTGCCGATGCGAGTGCCAATGACTGTTCCGTCGCCCAACTCGAGGCCTATAGGTGACGGTGCTAGCAGTGTCGTGCCTTCCTGCTCGATGCTCAGGCAAAGACCCTCAGTGGCGTCAAGGGCTACGATGGCGGTAATGCGCCCGTCGGGAGATGTGACGCTGTTTTTCTTATCGGCGGCATTACTGCTCATCACCGAGCAGACCATCATTGCCACCAACGTCAGAGAGAATGTTGCGATTCTTTTCATAAAAATAACTTTGTAAAATTAAAATAAGATGAATTGAATATGAATGTGCAAAGATACATATTCTTTTTATTCTTCAACTCCTTTTTCCCGAATAATCTTGTAGTTTTTTTCTGGATTCGTCAATGAGTAGGAACTGGCAAAGTGGCTAACCAAAACATGATGACACCGCTTTTTATATTAAATAAGGTAAAGTCTTCCGGAAAACTCGCATTATGTCGACATATGTCGCGATAATCTTTAAGGAAGAATGAGTCAGATAAAGGATGAGGCTGTATCTGTGCATGGATTGGATTTTTTACTGTTAGAGTAGGACTTTTCCTATAGGATAAAAAAGGATCTTGCAGAATCTTCTCTTTGGACACTTACAATCCGAAAAGGGACGTGTGATGGGTTCTCTTGGGGAGGCGGAAAGCTGTTTTTTGCTGAAAAATCGATTTTTTTCATGAAATCCGAAAAAAAGTCCGGAAAAAGTTTGGTGGG
>R22__coassemble_188_pt1 | contig 47864 bp, 31 predicted proteins | sample R22__metabat2_low_PE_006 | metagenome-assembled genome bin R22
TAGAGCGCATCCTTGGTAAGGATGAGGTCCCGAGTTCAAATCTCGGTAACAGCTCTCTTGAAGGACGATTCCCGAAGAAGATACATTTATTAATAAATACTTAAGTTAAAGAAAAGCTATGGCAAAAGAAAAATTCGAACGTTCGAAACCGCATGTTAACATCGGTACCATCGGTCACGTTGACCACGGTAAGACCACTTTGACCGCCGCTATCACCACTGTTCTTGCTAAGAGTGGTCTGTGCGAGGTTAAGTCCTTCGACTCCATCGACAACGCTCCTGAAGAGAAAGAGCGTGGTATCACTATCAACACCGCTCACGTTGAGTACGAGACCGCTAATCGTCACTATGCTCACGTTGACTGCCCGGGTCACGCTGACTATGTAAAGAACATGGTAACTGGTGCTGCCCAGATGGACGGTGCTATCATCGTTGTTGCCGCTACCGACGGTCCCATGCCTCAGACTCGTGAGCACATCCTGCTCGCCCGTCAGGTAAACGTTCCCCGTCTGGTCGTATTCCTCAACAAGTGTGACATGGTCGAGGACGAGGAAATGCTCGAACTCGTTGAAATGGAAATGCAGGAACTTCTCGAGACCTATGAATTCGATCCCGAGTCCCCCATCATCCGTGGTTCCGCTCTTGGTGCCCTCAATGGTGTTCCTGAGTGGGAGCAGAAGGTTCTCGAGCTGATGGACGCTTGCGACACCTGGATTCCCCTTCCCCCGCGTGATATCGATAAGCCCTTCCTGATGCCCGTTGAGGACGTCTTCTCGATTACTGGTCGTGGTACTGTTGCCACTGGTCGTATTGAGACTGGCGTTGTCAAGATTGGCGACGAAGTTGAGATCCTTGGTCTTGGCGAAGAGAAGAAGACTGTCGTTACCGGCGTTGAGATGTTCCGTAAGATCCTCGACCTCGGTGAGGCTGGTGACAACGTAGGTCTGCTGCTCCGTGGTATCGACAAGGACGAGATCAAGCGCGGTATGGTTCTCTGCCACCCGGGTCAGATCAAGCCCCACAGCAAGTTCATGGCATCTGTCTATATCCTGAAGAAGGAAGAAGGCGGCCGTCACACTCCGTTCCACAACAAGTATCGTCCTCAGTTCTATCTCCGCACCATGGACTGCACCGGTGAGATCAGCCTCCCCGACGGCATCGAAATGGTAATGCCTGGTGACAACGTTCACATTCAGGTAGAGCTCATCTATCCCGTTGCACTCAACGTGGGTCTTCGTTTCGCTATCCGCGAAGGTGGCCGTACCGTAGGTTCGGGTCAGATCACCGAGATTCTTGACGATTAATCTCTAAGGAGCAAACAATCAAAAGTCGGTTCCTCTTCCCTTGAAGGGGAACTGACTATCTTAGGGGTGTAGTTCAATGGCAGAACAGCGGTCTCCAAAACCGTCAATGTGGGTTCGATTCCTGCCACCCCTGCAAATAATCACAAAGAAGTATGTTTAAGAAAATCGCAAATTCTTGCAAAGAATCTTACAACGAGCTTGTACATAAAGTTACATGGCCGACTTTTTCTGAGTTGACCAGCAGCGCTGTCTTAGTATTAGAAGCTTCCCTCTTGATCGCGCTGGTGGTATTTGCTATGGATCAGGTGTTCCAAGGCGTAATGGAGTTCGTCTATCCGCATTAATTTAGTGTGGGAAATGGCTGAACAGGAAAAGAAATGGTACGTGCTCCGCGCCATCAGTGGCAAGGAGGCCAAGGTCAAGGATTACATCGACTATGAGTGCGCTCATAGCGATCTTGGCCAATACGTATCTCAGGTTCTTATCCCCACCGAGAAGGTGATGATGGTCCGTAACGGCAAGAAAGTCGTTAAGGAACGTACTTATCTCCCCGGGTATGTCCTTGTCGAAGTGGCTTTGAATGGCGAGATTGCTTCACGTCTGCGCTTCATGCCCAATGTATTGGGCTTCCTGCCGAACTTGAACAATCCAACGCCGCTTCGTCCATCTGAAGTGAACCGTCTGCTGGGTACCGTCGATGAAATGATGGAACAGGAGCCTGAAGAGGAGACTGTAACCTATACCGTCGGCGAGACCGTGAAGGTGAACTACGGCCCCTTCCAGGGTTTCAGTGGAATCATTGAAGAGGTCAACACAGAGAAACGGAAACTGAAGGTCAATGTGAAGATCTTTGGGCGTAAAACCCCCATTGAACTTGGCTTTATGCAAGTAGAAAAGGAATAACGCTGTCTGTTACGAGGCTGCGTCGTGCCTTTTTATAAATTCCCTAAATAATATTATTAAAAATGGCTAAAGAAGTTGCTGGAATAATCAAATTACAGATTAAAGGAGGCGCTGCAAATCCTGCTCCCCCCGTGGGACCGGCTCTCGGTTCGAAGGGTCTGAACATCATGGAGTTTTGCAAGCAATTCAACGCCAGAACCCAGGACAAAGGTGGAAAGATTCTGCCTGTTATCATTACGTTCTATGCCGACAAGTCGTTTGATTTCGTCATCAAGACTCCTCCCGTAGCAATCCAATTGCTCGAGGCCTCCAAGGCCAAGGGTGGATCGGCTGAGCCTAACCGCACCAAGGTTGCTTCCGTTACTTGGGAGCAGGTGCGCACCATTGCTCAGGATAAGATGGTCGACCTGAACTGTTTCACCGTTGAGGCTGCCATGAAGATGGTTGCTGGCACGGCTCGAAGCATGGGCATCAGCGTAAAGGGCGAATTTCCCGGTAATAACTAATAAACTTCAATTGAAATGGGTAAACTGACAAAAAACCAGAAGTTGGCCGCTGCTAAGATTGAAGCAGGGAAATTGTACACGCTAAAGGAAGCTTCTGCACTGGTAAAGGAAATCACCTGCACCAAGTTTGATGCTTCTGTCGATATCGACGTCCGTCTGGGTGTTGACCCTCGTAAGGCCAACCAGATGGTTCGTGGCGTCGTCTCCCTTCCCCACGGCACTGGTAAGGTCGTCAGAGTGCTTGCACTTTGTACTCCTGACCAGGAAGCAGCCGCTAAAGAAGCAGGCGCTGACTATGTAGGTCTCGAAGAATATATCGAGAAGATTAAGGGTGGTTGGACCGATGTTGATGTCATCATCACCATGCCGACCATCATGGGTAAGATTGGTGCTCTTGGTCGTATCCTCGGCCCCCGTGGCCTGATGCCTAACCCCAAGAGCGGCACTGTTACTATGGACATTGCCAAGGCAGTCAAGGAAGTTAAGCAAGGTAAGATCGATTTCAAGGTAGATAAGGCCGGTATCGTGCACACTTCTATCGGTAAGGTATCTTTCACTGCTGACAAGATCTTTGAAAACGCAAAGGAGTTCATTGCTACTATCATCAAGCTGAAACCTACCGCTGCCAAGGGTACATACATTAAGAGCATTTATCTTTCAAGCACCATGAGCGCGGGCATCAAGGTTGATCCCAAGTCATGTGATGAAAACTAAAGAAAGGGACACGCTATGAATATGAGAAAAGAAAAACCGTTCCCTGAGCGTAAGGTTCAGGTCATTGAACAGCTGAAAGAGACGATAAGTGCTTATCCTCATTTCTACCTTGTAGATGTTACAGCTCTCAACTCTGTTGCTACAAGCGAACTGAGAGGCAAGTGCTTCAAGTCGGGCATCAAGATGGTTGTCGCCAAGAACACCCTTCTTCAGAAGGCTTTCGAGGCTCTCGATATCGACTACTCCCCTCTTTATGATTCACTGAAAGGTACCACAGCAATCTTCTTCACCGAGACGGCTAACGTCCCCGGCAAACTCCTCCAGGAGTATGCTAGCAAGAAGAAGACTGTTCCCGGCTTGAAAGCCGCTTATGTTGAGCAGGGCTTCTATGTAGGCGCTGACCAACTCCCCGTGCTCGCAAGCATCAAGAGCAAGAACGAACTCATCGCCGACATCATTGCTTTGCTGCAGTCGCCGATCCGCAATATCGTTTCTGCTCTTCAGAACAAAGCCGAGCAGTCCGAAGAGGCTGCACCCGAGGCCGCACCCGCAGAGGCATAAACAAGGTCTTGAGAGATAAAAACAAAATCAAAAACAATTAAAAAAATTATACTAAAATGGCAGATTTAAAAGCTCTTGCTGAAGAATTGGTTAACCTCACAGTTAAGGAAGTTAACGAACTCGCTACTATCCTGAAGGATGAATATGGTATCGAACCCGCTGCTGCTGCAGTCGTAGTTGCTGGTCCCGCCGCTGAGGGTCCCGCCGAGGAAGAGAAGACGAACTTCGACGTTGTCCTCAAGTCCGCAGGTGCAAGCAAACTGCAGGTCGTCAAGGCTGTTAAGGAGTCTTGCGGTCTCGGTCTGAAGGAAGCCAAGGATCTCGTTGACGCTGCTCCCAGCGTTGTCAAGGAAGGTCTTCCCAAGGACGAAGCTGAGAACTTGAAGAAGGTTCTCGAAGAGGTTGGCGCTGAGGTCGAACTCAAGTAATACCAACCTGATCATCAGGTAAACGGTTAAGAATCCCCGAATCGGGGTTCTTAACCTTTTTGTGCCTAAATCAATTTTAAGCTCCTAAATACTAAACCCAATGTCTTCTTCCACTACTAATCAACGCATTAACTTTGCTTCCATCAAGAAGCCGGTATCATGCCCCGACTTCCTGGAAGTGCAGTTGAAGTCTTTCCAGGATTTCCTCCAGCTGGATACTCCTCCCGAGAAACGTAAGAACGATGGTCTGTACAAGGTGTTTGCCGAAAATTTCCCCATTGCTGACACCCGCAACAACTTCGTGCTTGAGTTTCTCGATTATTATATCGACCCGCCTCGTTATCCCATCGAGGAGTGTCTCGAACGCGGTCTTACCTACAGCGTTCCCCTCAAGGCTAAGTTGAAACTGTATTGTACGGATCCTGACCATGAGGACTTCGATACGGTTATCGAAGATGTATTCCTCGGACAGATTCCTTACATGACCCCACAGGGTACGTTCGTCATCAACGGAGCCGAGCGCGTCGTCGTATCACAGCTTCACCGCTCACCTGGTGTCTTCTTCGGACAAAGCGTCCATGCCAACGGTACACCGTTGTATTCCGCTCGTATCATCCCCTTCAAGGGCTCGTGGATTGAGTTTGCGACGGACATCAACAACGTGATGTATGCTTACATCGATCGCAAGAAGAAACTCCCCGTAACCACGTTGTTGCGTGCTATCGGTTTCGAAACAGACAAGGATATCCTTCAGATTTTCGATCTCGCGGAAGAAGTCAAGGTTACCAAGGCAAATCTCAAGAAGTGTGTAGGCAAGAAACTTGCTGCACGCGTCATCAAAGCATACGTTGAAGACTTTGTCGATGCTGATACCGGTGAAGTGGTATCCATCGAGCGTAACGAAGTCCTCTTCGAGCGTGAAAGCATCATCGAAGAAGACAGCATCGATGCCATCATGGAATCTGGCATCGAAACCATCCTCGTCCACAAGGAAGAGGCTGGTGCATCCGACTATTCCATCATCTTCAACACACTGCACAAGGATACCAGCAATTCCGAAAAGGAAGCCGTCCTCTACATCTATCGTCAACTCCGCAACGCCGATCCTGCCGATGATGCCAGTGCACGTGAAGTTATCAACAATCTGTTCTTCTCGGACAAGCGTTACGACCTCGGTGAAGTAGGCCGTTATCGTATGAACAAGAAACTGGGCCTTACCACCGACATCAGCGTGGGCGTGCTCACCAAGGAGGACATCATTGAGATTATCAAGTACCTCATCGAACTGGTCAACTCCAAGGCTGTTGTCGACGATATCGACCACCTGAGCAACCGTCGTGTCCGCACCGTCGGCGAGCAACTCGCCAACCAGTTCGCAATTGGTCTGGCTCGTATGGCCCGCACTATCCGCGAACGCATGAATGTTCGCGACAACGAAGTGTTCAAGCCTACCGACCTCATCAATGCAAAGACCGTTTCGTCAGTCATCAACTCTTTCTTCGGCACCAGCGCTCTTTCGCAGTTCATGGACCAGACCAACCCGCTTGCTGAGATTACTCACAAGCGTCGTATGTCTGCCCTTGGCCCTGGCGGTCTTTCCCGTGAGCGTGCCGGTTTCGAAGTCCGTGACGTACATTATACACACTACGGCCGTCTCTGCCCCATCGAGACTCCTGAAGGCCCCAACATCGGTCTTATCTCGTCGTTGTGTATCTATGCAAAGATCAACAATCTTGGATTCATCGAGACTCCATATCGTAAGGTCGATAATGGCGTCGTTGATCTCAGTGACGGAGGCCTCGTTTACCTCACTGCCGAGGAAGAGGAGAACAAGATCATCGCTCAGGGCAATGCACCTTTGGACGATGACGGCAAGTTCATCCGCAATAAGGTCAAATCTCGTCTGGATGCCGACTTCCCCATTGTTGAGCCCGATCAGGTAGATCTCATGGATGTATCTCCCCAGCAGATTGCTTCTATCGCTGCTGCCCTCATCCCCTTCTTGGAGCACGACGATGCCAACCGTGCCCTTATGGGATCGAACATGATGCGTCAGGCTGTGCCTCTCATGCGCACCGAGAGTCCTATCGTAGGAACTGGTGTCGAGAAACAGTTGTGCGAGGATTCCCGCACACAACTTGTGGCTGAAGGCGACGGTGTCATCGAATATGTGGATGCTGCTGTCATCCGCATCCTCTACGACCGCACGGAAGAAGAGGAGTTCGTCAGCTTTGAGCCCGCTCTCAAGGAGTACAAGATTCCTAAGTTCAAGCGTACCAACCAGAATATGACCGTGGACCTCCGTCCTATCTGCGACAAGGGCCAGCGCGTCAAGAAGGGTGACATCCTTACCGAAGGTTATTCGACCGCAGGCGGCGAACTCTCGCTCGGCAAGAACCTGTTGGTAGCCTACATGCCTTGGAAGGGTTACAACTACGAGGATGCCATCGTGCTCAACGAGCGTGTCGTTCGTGAAGATATCCTCACCTCTGTGCATGTGGAGGAACTTTCGCTTGAGGTCCGTGAGACCAAGCGCGGTATGGAAGAACTTACTTCCGATATTCCCAATGTAAGCGAAGATGCCACCAAGAACCTCGACGACAACGGTATCATCCGTATCGGTGCCTGCGTGGAACCTGGCGATATCCTTATCGGTAAGATTACCCCGAAGGGCGAATCAGATCCTTCTCCTGAAGAGAAGTTGCTCCGTGCCATCTTCGGTGACAAGGCCGGTGATGTCAAGGATGCCTCTCTGAAGGCTTCTCCTTCGCTCAAGGGCGTGGTTATCGACAAGCGTCTCTACAAGCGTGTCATCAAGACACGTGCCACCAAAATGGCCGACCGTGCTCTCCTGCCTCAGATCGACGAAGAATTCGAGGAGCGTGCAGGCGAACTCAAGACTATCCTCATCGACAAACTGCTTCAACTCACCGAGGGCAAGACCTGCATGGGCGTGAAGGATTATGTCGGTGTAGAGGAACTGCCGAAGGGTGCCAAGTTCAGCAAGTCTGAACTCGAGCGTCTCGACTACGCCTCCATACAACTCAGCAAATGGACCAATGATGAGCATGTCAACGAACTCATCAGCAAACTCATCATCAACTATTTGCGCAAGTACAAGGAATTGGATGCCGAGATCAAGCGCAAGAAGTTTGCCATCACCATCGGTGATGAACTGCCTTCGGGCATCATCCAGATGGCCAAGGTCTATATTGCCAAGAAGCGTAAGATTGGTGTCGGCGACAAGATGGCTGGACGTCACGGAAACAAGGGTATTGTAAGCCGTGTTGTTCGTCAGGAAGATATGCCGTTCCTCGAAGATGGTACTCCTGTGGATATCGTATTGAACCCTCTGGGTGTGCCTTCACGTATGAACATCGGTCAGATCTTCGAGACTGTCCTTGGTCATGCCGGACGTAAGTTGGGCGTTCGCTTCGCTACTCCTATCTTCGATGGTGCTACTCTGGACGACCTTGCTGAATGGACCGACAAGGCTGGTCTTCCCCGTTACGGCAAGACCTATTTGTACAATGGCGAGACAGGTGATCGCTTCGACCAGCCTGCTACCGTGGGTGTCACTTACATGCTGAAACTCGGCCACATGGTCGAAGACAAGATGCATGCCCGTTCCATCGGCCCGTACAGCCTCATTACTCAGCAGCCGCTCGGTGGTAAGGCACAGTTCGGTGGTCAGCGTTTCGGTGAGATGGAGGTCTGGGCGCTTGAAGCCTTTGGCGCCGCTCACATCCTTCAGGAGATTCTTACCATCAAGTCCGATGACGTCACCGGCCGCAGCAAGGCTTATGAAGCCATCGTCAAGGGTGATCCTCTTCCCACTCCCGGAATACCTGAGTCCCTCAACGTACTCCTTCACGAGTTGCGCGGTCTCGGCCTCAGCGTCACTCTCGAATAATATCGTTTAACTCTTCACAGTAGAAAAAGAATATGGCTTTCAAGAAAGACAATAAGGTTAAGAGCAACTTTTCAAAAATCACGATTGGTCTGGCCTCTCCTGAAGAGATCCTGGAGAATTCGTGGGGTGAAGTGTTGAAACCCGAAACGATCAATTATCGTACATACAAACCCGAACGCGATGGTTTGTTCTGCGAGCGCATCTTTGGTCCTTGCAAGGACTATGAGTGCCATTGCGGTAAGTACAAACGCATCCGCTACAAAGGCATCGTCTGCGACCGCTGCGGTGTTGAGGTAACAGAGAAGAAGGTTCGCCGTGAGCGTATGGGCCACATCGAACTGGTTGTACCCGTGGCTCACATCTGGTACTTCCGCTCGTTGCCCAACAAGATCGGTTATCTGCTGGGCATTCCTACCAAGCAACTCGATTCCATCATCTATTACGAGCGTTATATCGTCGTTCAGGCTGGTGCAGCCGCTTCTGTCGTCCGTCCTGGACAGATTGTCAACAGTGAGGCAGCCGAGAAAATCCAGAAACTGGATCTCCTCAGCGAGGACGAGTATCTGCAGGTCATTGAACAACTGCCCGAAGGCAACGAGAATCTCGATGACTCCAATCCCGACAAGTTCATTGCCAAGATGGGTGCCGAGGCTCTCTACGACCTCCTCCAGCAGGTGGACCTCGATGCACTGTCCTACGAACTGCGCGACCATGCCAACAACGATGGCAGTCAGCAGCGCAAGACCGAGGCTTTGAAACGCCTTCAGGTGGTAGAGTCGTTCCGTGCCAGCAAGGACCGCAACAAACCCGAGTGGATGATCATCAAGAATGTTCCCGTCACTCCTCCCGAACTGCGTCCTCTCGTGCCCCTCGATGGCGGCCGTTTTGCCACCACCGACATCAACGACCTCTATCGTCGTGTCATCATCCGTAACAACCGTCTGAAACGACTCATCGAGATCAAGGCTCCCGAAGTCATCCTCCGCAACGAGAAGCGTATGCTTCAGGAGGCTGTCGACAGCCTTTTCGACAACAGCCGCAAGTCCAGTGCCGTCAAGAGCGATGCCAACCGTCCTCTCAAATCTCTTTCCGACTCTCTGAAAGGTAAGCAGGGACGTTTCCGTCAGAACCTCCTCGGTAAGCGTGTCGACTACTCTGCACGTTCGGTCATCGTTGTAGGTCCCGAGCTGAAGATGGGTGAGTGCGGTCTGCCGAAACTGATGGCCGCAGAACTTTACAAGCCGTTCATCATCCGCAAACTCATTGAACGTGGCATTGTGAAGACTGTCAAGTCAGCCAAGAAGATTGTCGACCGTAAGGAACCGGTCATCTGGGATATCCTCGAGTTCGTCATGAAGGGCCATCCTGTGCTCCTCAACCGAGCCCCGACACTTCACCGTCTGGGTATCCAGGCATTCCAGCCCAAACTTATCGAGGGTAAGGCCATTCAACTCCACCCGTTGGCATGTACGGCATTCAACGCCGACTTCGACGGTGACCAGATGGCCGTTCACCTTCCCCTCAGCAACGAGGCTATCCTCGAGGCTCAACTCCTGATGCTGCAGTCGCACAACATCCTGAACCCTGCAAATGGTGCTCCTATCACCGTTCCCGCACAGGATATGGTACTTGGTCTGTATTACATCACCAAGCTGCGCGAAGGCACCAAGGGTCAGGGACTCATCTTCTACGGACCCGAAGAGGCACTCATCGCTTACAATGAGGGTAAGGTTGACATCCATGCTCCCGTCAAGGTCCTCGTATGGGATTATGATGAGAATGGAAACCGCGTGAAGATGATGCGCGAAACGTCTGTCGGACGTGTCATCGTCAACGAACTGGTTCCCGAGCAGTGCGGATACCTCAACACCATCATTTCGAAGAAGTCTCTGCGTGACATCATCTCCGATGTTATCAAGAAGGCCGGAATGGCTCGCGCTTGCGATTTCCTCGATGGCATCAAGAACCTCGGTTATGAGATGGCCTTCAAGGGAGGTCTGTCATTCAACCTTGGCGATATCATCATCCCGAAGGAGAAGGAAGAACTTGTTGCAAAGGGCAACGAGGAGGTTGAAGAAATCATCAATGAGTACAACATGGGTTTCATCACCGACAACGAGCGTTACAACAAGGTCATCGATGTTTGGACACACGTCAACGACGACCTCTCCCGCATCCTTATGAAGACCATCAGCGCCGACCAGCAAGGCTTCAACAGCGTCTACATGATGCTTGATTCCGGAGCCCGTGGTTCGAAGGAGCAGATCCGTCAGCTCTCTGGTATGCGTGGTCTGATGGCTAAGCCTCAGAAGGCAGGTGCCGAAGGTGGTCAGATCATTGAGAACCCGATTCTTTCGAACTTCAAGGAAGGCCTCTCCGTGCTCGAGTACTTCATCTCCACTCACGGTGCCCGTAAGGGTCTTGCCGATACCGCCTTGAAGACTGCCGATGCCGGTTATCTGACTCGTCGTCTTGTCGATGTCAGCCACGATGTCATCATCAACGAAACCGACTGTGGTACTCTGCGTGGCCTTGTATGCTCCGCTCTCAAGAACAACGACGAGGTCGTCGCTTCCCTTGCCGAGCGTATCCTTGGCCGTGTCAGCGTCCATGACATTCAGGATCCTTCCACCGGTGAACTTATCGTTGCCGGAGGTGATGAAATCACTGAAGCCATCGCTGAGCGTATCGAAGCAGCCAATATCGAAAGTGTGGAGATCCGTTCGGTCCTCACCTGCGAAAGCAAGAAGGGCGTCTGCGCCAAGTGTTATGGACGTAACCTGGCTACTGGACGTCTGGTCGAGAAGGGCGAGGCTGTCGGCGTCATTGCTGCACAGTCCATTGGTGAGCCGGGTACACAGCTGACCCTCCGTACATTCCACGCTGGTGGTACCGCATCGAACATCGCTGCCAATGCCACCATCACCGCCAAGCATCCTGCACGCGCAGAGTTCGAAGAACTGCGTACTGTTGACGCTGTCGATGAGACCGGCGAGGCTGTCCGCATCGTTGTCGGACGTCTGGGTGAAGTCCGCTTCGTGGATCCTGGAACCAACATCACGCTTTCCACTCATTCGCTGCCTTATGGCTCTACACTCTTCATTGCCGACAAGGCCATGGTCGATAAGGGCACCTTGGTAGCAAAGTGGGACCCCTTCAATGCAGTAATCGTAACCGAGAACGCTGGTCAGATCCATTTCGAGGATGTCGTCGAAGGCTCCACCTATCGTGTGGAATCCGATGAATCTACAGGTCTGCGCGAGATCATCATCACCGAGTCCAAGAACCGTGGCATGATGCCTACCGCCCAGATTCTGGACGAAAACGGTCAAATCATCCGTACCTATAACCTCCCCGTTGGTGGCCACGTGGTCATCGAGGAAGGACAGATGGTCAAGGCGGGTGACGTCATGGTCAAGATTCCTCGTGCTCAGGGTAAGGCTGGTGATATCACCGGTGGTCTTCCTCGAGTTACCGAACTCTTTGAGGCCCGCAACCCGTCGAATCCTGCCATTGTTTCCGAAATCGATGGTGAGATCACCATGGGTAAGATCAAGCGTGGTAACCGCGAAATCATCGTCACCAGCAAGACTGGTGATGTCAAGCGTTACCTTATTGCCACCAGTAAGCAGATCCTTGTTCAGGAGAACGACTTCGTGCGTGCCGGTACCCCGCTCAGCGACGGTGCCATCACTCCCTCCGACATCCTTGCCATCAAGGGTCCCACCGCAGTACAGGAGTATATCGTGAACGAAGTTCAGGATGTATATCGTCTGCAGGGTGTGAAGATCAACGATAAGCACTTCGAAATCATCGTACGTCAGATGATGCGTAAGGTCCAGATTGAAGAGGCTGGCGACACCCGCTTCCTCGAGCAGCAGATTGTCGACAAACTCGAATTCATGGACGAGAACGACCGTATCTGGGGCAAGAAGGTTGTCACCGATGCTGGCGACAGCGAAGTCCTCCAGAAGGGCCAGATTGTCACTGCCCGTAAGTTGCGTGATGAGAACAGTTCGCTCAAGCGTCGCGACCTCCGCATCGTACAGACCCGTGATGCCGTGCCTGCCACATCTGTTCAGATTCTGCAGGGTATCACCCGTGCCGCTCTTGCTACCAGCAGCTTCATGAGTGCTGCTTCGTTCCAGGAGACCACCAAGGTCCTCAACGATGCCGCCATCAACGGCAAGTCCGATACGCTCGAAGGCATGAAGGAGAACGTTATCTGCGGTCACCTGATTCCTGCCGGCACCGGTTTGCGCGAGTATGAGAGAATCGTCGTGGGATCACGTGAGGATTACGAGCGCATGATGGCCAGCCGCGAAACTGTCACCGATTACGATGAGTTCGATGGCATGGGCAATGAACATACCGTTTATTGATTCAAACTATAAGCAAGCAGAAAGGGTGGACGATTGTTCACCCTTTCTTTTTTCCTTTCTCGTGAAATGTGGAGACGGGTGTTTAGGATACATGCCTTTCATTCTGCCGGAAAAAAGAGAAGCAGATGAATGTGCCGTTTTTATTGTGTGATTATCCGCAAGAATGCCCCTGCGAGTATGGACTGTAACCGGCAATCGGCAGAATCAGACTGTTTGAGAACAAAAATGTCTATTTATTCTATATCGGCATGTACAATCCAATGCCGGCATTGCTCATGCGAACAGACCGTCTGTACATCCGAAATCGGTAGAAATGGACTTTTTTTCAGGAATCATTGCCAAGAAATGGAAAACAAAGGCAATTACGGGAAAAATGATTGATGAAAAAAGAAAAACGAACTTTGAAACGAAATTTCCAAAGTTTTGATTTTTATAATCATCGCATCAAGTTTGAATTTCATCACATCGGAAATTCCGTTTCAAGGCTCAAAAAATTCCGTTTCAGAGTTCAAAAAATGAAAAGGAATTGTATTATCGGGTATTTTGCGGATAATCATATTTTTTTGCAGTCGGATTTGGTGGTTTCACGGAATTCATGTATCTTCGCCGTGTTAAAACATAATGTGTTGCGATGATGAATCGATTGCATGGCTTTTCTCTTATCACCCTTCTGCTCTTAGTGTCGGTGGGCTCACTCACGGCTCAGGAGAAGGGTAGTAGCGTCAAGGAGATCGTCCGCACCGGCGACACGCTTGTTGAGGTGCTCTATCAGGATGGGCACAAGCGCATTCTGGACTTTTACGACAATGGCCTGGTCCGCATATTCCAGGATCCTTCCGACGGTGGCATGCGTGACCCCGAGGCCCGTCCGGCAGCGCAGATCCTCGTCGACGACGCCCATCTCCCACTTCAGTCCCGTTCACAGAATCAGAAGAATCCTTTGTCGGAAAACCTTCAGGTCAATGGCCTGCAGGTATCGACAGGACAGATGGTCATTTCCTTTGATTCCGAGTCCGGACTGATGAGTGTCGCTGATCAGTCTGGAGTGATCGTCAAGGAAACCGCTCCGGTTGCTATCGACGATCGTCATCTCAGTCTCCATCTGTCGATGAAAGAGGGAGAGTGCTTCTATGGCGGAGGCATGCAGAATGGACGATTCTCGCATGCCGGGAAAGTCATCCAGATCGCCAACACCAATAATTGGACAGATGGTGGTGTAGCCAGTCCCGCGCCTTTCTATTGGTCTTCCGAAGGGTATGCGATACTGTTCCACACCTTTGCCCCGGGACGCTACGACTTTGGCGTCAATCATCCCGGCGAAGTGGAACTGAGCCACGATACCGGCTATCTCGACATGTTCCTTGCCTGCAACAGCGCTTCTGACGTACTGTTGCTGAACAATTACTTCCAACTTACCGGCTATCCTGTCCTGTTGCCCAAGTTCGGCTTCTTCGAAGGCCACCTGAATGCCTATAACCGCGATTATTGGACGGAAACAGAGGAGGGTGGAATCCTCTTTGAGGATGGAAAACGTTATCGGGAAAGTCAGAAGAAGAACGATGGCATCCACGAGAGCCTCAATGGCGAATTGGTGGATTCTGCCGGCCGCAGCAACTATCCTTTTTCCGCACGTGCTGTCATCGACCGTTATGCTGCACACGACATGCCACTTGGATGGATACTTCCCAACGATGGCTATGGTGCTGGCTATGGACAGACCGGAAGTGTAGACGGCAATATCGACAACCTGCGTCGTTTTGGCGACTATGCCCGTGAACATGGTGTGGAACTTGGCCTCTGGACACAGAGCGACTTGCACCCCAAGGAGGGTGTGGAGCCCCTGTTGCAGCGCGACATCGTCCGTGAAGTGGGCGAGGCTGGTGTACGCGTCCTCAAGACGGATGTCGCATGGGTGGGCGCCGGTTACAGTTTCGGCCTGAATGGCGTGACAGACGTGGCTCACATCATGCCCGAAAAGGGCAATGATGCCCGTCCGTTCATCATCACTCTCGATGGTTGGGCCGGTACTCAGCGTTATGCAGGGCTGTGGAGCGGTGACCAGACGGGTGGACAATGGGAATACATCCGTTTCCATATTCCCACTTATATAGGCAGTGGTCTTAGCGGACAACCCAACGTGGGCAGCGACATGGATGGCATTTTCGGAGGAAAGAACCTCCCTGTCAACGTGCGTGATTTCCAATGGAAAACCTTCACCCCCATGGAACTCAACATGGACGGCTGGGGTGCCAACGAGAAGTATCCCCACGCCCTTGGAACAAAGGCCGAAGAGATCAACCGTCGGTGGCTGAAACTGAAATCCATGCTCATGCCCTATACCTACAGCATCGCCCGGCAGGCTTCCTCGTCTGTCGACTGCATGCCTATGGTGCGCGCCATGTCGCTTGAGATGCAGCATGGAACAAGTGCCAAGATTGCCAACCGCCAACAGATCGACGACCTTACGAAGTATCAGTTCATGTATGGCCCCTATCTCCTCGTGGCTCCTGTCTATCAGGATACCAGAATGGATGAGGAGGGCAACGACATCCGCAACGGCATCTATCTCCCCGAAGGGTTGTGGCTGGATCCGTATGCCAATGCCTTCATCGAGGGTGGTTGCATCCTCAACAGTTACGAGGCTCCGCTCGACCGAATCCCTGTGTTTGTGAAGGAAGGTGCCGTCATCCCTTATACGGCTCCGCACAACCAGCCTCGTGAGATGGATCCCACAGTCCGTTGCTACGAGATTGTGCCGGGAAACATCCGTTTCACCGAGTATGACGACGATGGCGTCACTCAGGCTTATCTTAAAGGCGAAGGAGTGACAACATTGCTTGAGGGTGTCGTGGAAGAGGGCGTGTTTGCGTTCCTTATCCACAAGAGCACGGGCTCCTTCTCGGGCTTCCAGCCCAAGAAGCGTACAACCCTCCGCATTCACACCGCGATGAAGCCGAGAGGGGTTGCCGTACGTGACGCCGATACGAAGAAGTCTGTCTATCCAAAGTGGAAGTACAGCGACAACTTGCTGGTTATCGATATTCCCGAGGTGGATGTGACGAGGAAGTCCTTGCAGGTCATCATCGATGGCTTCTTGTCTGAGCCTATGCTGACCCTCGCCACGAAGAACGGAAGTCTGGACGTTCCTGCAGTGACCTCCACGACGACAGCCAAATCGGCTACACTCCATTGGGGACTCTCCGACAAGGTTGACTATGCCGAGATACTGTTCGATGGCATGCTCTATACGACGCTTCGCGAAGGCGAATATCAATTCGATGGCCTCATGCCTGAGACGGACTATGAGTTCCGTGTGCGTCTCGTAAATGCCAATGGTGCATCCGATTGGACATCGATCCGTGCGACCACAGATGCCGATCCTTTGGAATTGGCTGTGTATGGCATCAAGGGAACGACCACTTGCGCCAACCAGAGCGGACAGCGCATCAATCGTTTCTTTGATTTCGACGAAACAACCGTCTGGCATACGGCATGGGGCGAGAAAGCCGTTCCTTTCTCTATCGATCTTGACCTGAACTGCACCATCGAATTGGATCGCATGGTGTACCTTCCCCGCGAAGATGCCGGCAACGGCACGCTGCTCGAGGGCACTGTCTGCTGCAGCCAGGATGGGAAGGAGTGGAGCGAAGCCATACCTTTCCAATGGGCTGCCGACAATACGCCCAAGGCCATCACCTTCACAGGCAATCCCAAGGTACGTTACATCCGCATCGATGTCACACGGGGCAGGGGAGACTTCGGCAGTGGCCGTCAACTCTATGTCTTCCGTCGTCCTGGCACTGAGGTCCTGTTGCCTGGCGACATCAACCGTGATGGTAAGGTCGACATGGACGACTTCACCTCCTATATGAACTATACGGGACTCCGGGCCGGTGATCCCGATTTTGATGGATATGTCAGCGTGGGCGACGTCGATTATGATGGTCGCATTGACGCTTATGATATCAGTGTGGTGGCTACCCAGTTGCGCGGCGGTGCCGAACAATGGGTGGAGCACTTCGGAGGAACGCTGAAACTGGAGACTTCTACGGCATCGGGCGAGAACAATGTGAAGAGACTCAAGGCAGGTGACGAATTGGAAGTCAACATCCGTGGCGAGCATCTGGCCGAGGTCAATGCGTTCAGTCTTGCCTTGCCGTATGATGCGTCTGACCTGGAATTCATAGAGGCCGTTCCCCGCGATGTGAAGGCAATGGAGAACCTCACCCACGACCGTCTGCATGCCGATGGCACGAAGGTTCTCTACCCGACATTCGTCAATGTAGGTGATACCGAAACCCTCTCGGGCGATGTTTCCCTCTGCACGATGCGCTTCCGCGCCCGTCGTGCCTGCACGGTGAACATCAAGGCGATGCATATGCGTATCGTGTCCAAGATGCTTGATGTGAGTGAACAGGAATAGAACAGGAACAATTAATTCATATTTATATACCAAAATCATGAGTTTAACACGAAGAGAATTTCTTAAATCCGCTGGAGCGTTGAGCCTTTTTACCATCATTCCGCGGAAGGTTATGGGAGGACAGCCTGGTGTTATCCCCCCCAGTGATCAGCTGACCAAGGGCATCATCGGTGTTGGCGGCATGGGCCGCGGACACTATGGATATGGCGGCACTCGTCTTATTGCAGTCTGCGATGTGGACGACAACCACCTGAAGGATGCCATTGAAGCCGCTCCCGACAAGATTCAGGGTTTTCACGATTTCCGTGACCTGATTGCCATGCGCGATGTGGACATTGTCCACATTGCCACTCCTCCCCATTGGCATGGTCTCATGGCCATTGAGGCCGCCAAGGCTGGCAAGGACATCTGGTGCGAGAAACCGATGACACGTACCATCGGTGAAGGCAAGCGCGTCATGGAGGCTGTCAAGCAGCACGGCAACATTTTCCGCTTGAACACATGGTTCCGTTTCAAGGATACCTTCTATGGTATGGGAACCACAGTTGAGCCTATCAAGAAACTTGTTGACAGTGGTCTGCTCGGTTGGCCGCTCACTGTCACCATCGGCCGTCACACAGGTTTCGACTGGAAGTTCTATTGGGTAGGCAACACCAATCTACAGCCTCAGCCTGTGCCCAAGGAACTTGACTATGACATGTGGCTCGGTCCGGCTCCCTACAAACCCTACAATATACACCGCACACACCAGACCTTCCGTGGCTACTGGGACTATGACGGCGGTGGTCTGGGTGATATGGGCCAGCACTACATCGACCCTGTCCAGTACTTCCTCGGCAAGGACAACACCAGTCCTGTCTCTGTGGAGATTGATGCCCCGCAGCAGCACAGCGATGCCGTAGGTACTTGGCGCAAGATCACCTTCACTTATGCCGATGGTTGCAAAATCGTTCTGGATGGTGCCGGCACCATCGACGATGTTCCCTACATCGAAGGACCGAAGGGCAAACTGTGGCCTGGATTCCGTTCGGACATCCCCGACCTGCAGCGCAAACTCGCCGAGTTCCCCGATCCCAAGCCTCAGGCAGTCGACTTCATTGAGTCTGTACGCACCCGCGAGAAGTTTGCCCTCAACGAGGTCAACGGCTTCCGTTCCTGCACACTTGTCAACATGGGTATCACCGCATTGCGTCTCAATCGCAACCTGCGCTTTGACCCCGACAAACTGGAGTTCATCGGCGACGATGCCGCCAACCGTCTCATGAACCAGCCTATGCGTGCACCTTGGATTCTGTAAGTATGGTATTGTGAAACAATGTAATATTGGAAGAATATGAAACAGATCAAATATATCCTCTCCTCTTTGGCTCTGATGCTCCTGTTCGCCGTCAGCATGCAGGCTCAGACCGATCCCGGACGTACCAACAAGACCATTGTCGCTGACGTACTGGCCCAACTTCCTGCACAGGATGCTGCCACGTCCGATGCTCTGGTTGAAGAACTGCTTCGCACTGGCGATGAGGGCATTGCCCAGATCGTATCCCTTATGGCTGCTCCCGGCGAGGGTGACAACACCGCCATGGAGTATGCTCTCAGCGGCATCACCCGCTATGTCATGCTGAATGCCGACCGCGAAGCCAAGCGCGAGGCCTTCTCCAAATCACTTTGCAAGTCCCTCGCTGTCGCTTCATGCGACGAGGTCAAGTTCTTCGTTCTCACCCAACTGCTCCTGGTCGGAAAAGCCGAGGCTGTTCCTACCGTCATTGCCTGTCTGAAGAACGATCGTCTGAAGGATGTCGCTTGCCGCACCCTCGTCAACATCGGCACTCCCGAAGCCAAGGCAGCCCTTGCGGCTGTTGACTATAAGACGGAGCCTGCACCCGACGCAGCACCTGCTGCTGACGATGTAGAGCGTATCGAGGCCAACCGTGTGGTCGATATGTACAACCTCATTCAGAAGGTTGGTGTGGCTGCTCTTCCCGAGGTCGCCAAGGCTATGAAGGATCCCGATCGTCGTTTCCGTCAGGCTGTCCTTAATATCGTCTCTGAGGATATCCCCGGTGACCTCACCACCGCCACCCTTCTCAAGAGCCTGAAGAAGGCCAAGCCTGAGGCTCAGGTCGACATCATGGACTACTTCTCTGTCATGGGCGAAGAGGCTGCCGTTCCGGCTGTTACCAAGTTGCTCAAGAGCAAAGACATCAATGTTTATTCAAAGGCAGTCAGTACCCTGGCTAAGATTGGTGGTGCCGAGGCCCTCACCCCGTTGGTGGAGATTCTGAAGAATACCAAGGGTTCAAATAATGATTTCAAGGTTGCCCAGGTCAATCAAGCACTTCCCTATATGGATGCCGATGTGGCTCCTGTCCTCCTTGAGGCTTTCGACGGCCTTTCCGCTGATGGTCAGGTAGTGGCTGCGAAACTCTTCGGTCACCGCGCTTATACCCCCGCGTCGGCCAAGATGTTCAGCGTGCTGGATGCCGACTACGGCGCACTCAGTGCTGCTGCCTACAATGCCCTTCCCGGTGTTGCTACCGAGAGTGATGTGGATGTCCTCTGCTCGATGCTCGAGACCGAAACCGATGGCTCACGCATTGCCAACATCAAGGACGCTCTCCTGGCTGCCACCAATCTTATGGATGCCGACAAGCGGGAGTCCCTCTTCCTCGCCAAGACCGAAAAGGCCGCTGCTGCCGTCCGTCCTAACTATTATAACCTTCTCAGCCGTATCGGTAGCACCGATGCAGGACTGCTCGACACCTTCTTCGCTCTTCTTGCCAAGGGCAATGACGCCGAGAAGGCTGCCGCTGTGGAGAACCTTTCCATGCGTCCCGACTGTGAGAACGTCATCCGCCGTTCGCTTGCTGTAGCCCGCAAGGATGCTGCCCAGGCCAAGGCTCTGCTGCCGGTGATCCTCAACCGCGTGAATGCTGCCGACATCACTCCCGAGCGCAAGTTGATATTCCTGCGTGATGCCTTTGAAGTGGCTGCCAGCGATGATGAGAAGTGTGCTGTGCTCAATGCAGTCAGTGGCACCAAGACCTTCCAGGGCTTGGTATTCGCTGGACGTTTTATCGAGGTTCCCGCCCTGCAGCAGGCTGCTGCTCGCACCGTGATGAATATCGGCCTCTCCGACAAGTCCTTCAATGGTCCTGAGGCTGTGGCTCTGCTCAACCGCGTTGTCGAGGTTCTCGAAGGTGGTGATGCCCGCTACGAGAAGGAGGCTGTCAAGAAGCACCTCTCCGAGATGGATGCCGATGCTCCGGGTTATGTCTCGCTGTTCAACGGCAAGGATCTCACCGGCTGGAAGGGTCTCGTCGAGAACCCCATTGCCCGTGCCAAGATGAAGGCCAAGCAGTTGGCTGCCGCTCAGGTCAAGGCTGATGAGGTGATGCGTCAGGACTGGATCGTCGAGGATGGCTGCCTCACCTATGTAGGCAACGGCTACGACAATATCTGCACCGAAGGCCAGTATGGTGACTTCGAGATGCTCGTCGACTGGCGTCTGGATGCTGCCGGTGCCGAACCCGATGCTGGCATCTATCTGCGTGGTACTCCTCAGGTACAGATCTGGGATATTGCCCGCACCAATGTGGGTGCTCAGGTAGGTTCCGGTGGACTCTACAACAATCAGAAGAACAAGAGTATTCCTTCCCATGTGGCCGACAATCCCACCGGTGAGTGGAACACCTTCCGCATCGTCATGCACGGCGACCGTGTCAGCGTATGGCTCAATGGCGACAATGTCGTCGACAACGTCATCATGGAGAACTATTGGGATCGTTCACAGCCCATTCCTTACATCGATCAGATCGAACTGCAGGCTCATGGCAGCAAGGTGTGGTATCGCGACATCTATGTGAAGGACTTCCCCACACCGCAGCCCTATCAAGTTTCGGCTCAGGAGAAGAAGGAAGGCTTCCGTCCTCTCTTCGATGGCGTCACCATGCACGGCTGGATTGGTAATCTGCAGGACTATGTGGCCGAGGATGGTTGCATCGTGCTCTATCCTAACCACGGAGGTGGTGGTAACCTCTACACCGAGGAGGAGTTCAGTGACTTTGTCCTTCGTTTCGATGTATGGCTCACCCCGGCTGCCAACAACGGATTGGGCGTGCGCACTCCCACCGAAGGCGATGCCGCCTATGTGGGCATGGAACTTCAGATTCTTGACAACGAGGATCCCGTTTACAAGGATCTTCAGCCCTATCAGTACCACGGTTCTGTCTACGGCGTCATTCCCGCAAAGCGTGGTTTCCAGAAGGAACCTGGTGAGTGGAATACCGAGGAGGTATACTTCAAGGGCAACAAGGTGCGTGTGAAGTTGAATGACACCGTCATCCTCGAGGGTGACATTAAGGAGGCAAGCAAAGGCTTCACCGAGACCATTGACCACCGCGATCACCCGGGCCTCTCCAATCCCACTGGTCATCTCGGCTTCCTTGGCCATGGCTCTCATGTCAAGTTCCGCAACATCCGCATCAAGGAACTCAAGTAATACGACTTTCCTTACAGACATAAGGGGGGGTGGACCATCGTCCACCCCTTTTTTTGTCCATTCCTCGAAGAACGTTTTCTCCATTCCTCGTTCAAAATGAAGGACGGTGAATAGATGGGCGGAGGAGCGAATCAAAAAACTCTCGGGGGAATTCTTGCGAATTTCCATATTTTATTTACCTTTGTGCCGAAAAACATTGATAGATATGAAAAGGACAATCGCTCATCTTTGCGGAATAATCACCGCAGTGTTGTGTCTGACAATCGCATTGCCGACACCCGGTAACTGCCGCGTGACGCGCGGGCAGAAGAAGGTTTACAAGGAAAGACTGGCGGCTGCCGCTGAACAGACGCGTAGCATGGCAGAGTCCATGACTGCTGATGGCAAACTGCTCATTCCCTGCACGCTCAACAAGCAGGGTGAGGTAGCCATATGCGGCATCTATGACTGGCGCAGCGGCTTTTTTGCAGGCTCGCTGTGGTATCTCTACAAGATGACGGGCGACAAGGAATGGCGTGATCTGGCCGTGCGCTACGACCGTCTGCTGGAGCCGGTGAAGGACTATACCGACAATCACGACGTGGGTTTCATGATGTACAACAGTTGGGGCAAGGAACTCGAGTTCACCGGTAACAAGGAGTGCGAACCTGTGCTGGTACAGACGGCCAGTTCGCTCTGTGCTCGCTATCACGAGGGGGCCGGCGTGATTCAGTCGTGGGGACGCATCCAGAACAAGGATAACCAGGCGACCGTGATCATTGACAACATGATGAACCTCGAACTGCTCTTCGAGGCGGCCCGTCTCTCAGGCGATGAGACTTTCCGCCGCATTGCCATCACGCATGCCGACAATACACTGGCCAACCACTTCCGTCCTGACGGCAGTTGCTATCATGTATTGGAGTATGACCAGTTGAACGGTGATGTGCGCAGCCGTCATACGGCACAGGGCTACAGCGATGAGAGCACCTGGTCGCGCGGTCATGCCTGGGCCATCTATGGTTTCACGCTGATGTATCGCTACACGCATGCCCAGAAGTATCTCGACCGTGCTGTCAACACCTTTGAGTATATGCGCAATCATCCCAACATGCCTGCCGACGGAGTTCCTTATTGGGATCTGGAGGTGCCTGAGACAAAGGGCGAGGAGCGCGACGCATCGTCGGCAGCCATCATCGCTTCGGCTTTGCTGGAGATGGCTGAATACCTTCCCAAGAAACAGGCGAAGGAGTATGTCGCTTATTCTGACAAGATCATCGATAGCCTCTCTTCCAAGGCCTACCGTACATCTCCTGGCGAGTGTGGCAACTTCCTGCTGAAACACAGCGTGGGCAGCAAGCCTGGTGGCGCCGAGGTGGACAAGCCGCTCAACTACGCCGACTACTACTACCTTGAGGCTCTCTACCGCCGTTATTGCAGGAAGTGAGTCCTCCTTCCCGTCTGCTCAAGCCGCATCCTTTGCCGATGCGGCTTTTTTTCTGGATATATTTCTTTTCGATGAGGATATGAAAAAAGAGTCCCGCATCCGCGGAACTCTTTTTTTATGAACGATAGGGAAGGGCAGCGATTACTCGGCGCTCTTCTCCTGATTGCCTTCGCGACGATTGCCACGACGCTCACCACGATCACCGCGCTCAGGACGGTCACCGCGTTCGCGACGGGGACGCTCGACATAGTCTGCGGGCTTTTCGATGAGAGCACGACGGCTCAGTTTGAACTTGCCTGTCTTGGGGTCGATTTCGAGCAACTTGACCTGAATCTTGTCGCCTTCGGCGATACCGGTTTCTTCCATGGTCTCGAAGCGCTTCCAATCGATTTCGCTGATGTGGAGCAGACCGTCCTTGCCGGGCATGAACTCAACGAAAGCACCGTAAGGCATGATGCTGCGTACCTTGCCTTCGTAGGTCTCGCCGACCTCGGGGATGGCAACGATGGCACGGATCTTTGCCAGGGCGGCATCGATGCAAGCCTTGTTGGTACCTGCGATTTCTACCTTGCCCACACCGTCGACTTCTTCGATGTTGATGGTGGCACCAGTCTCTTCCTGCATACCCTGGATGATCTTTCCGCCCGGGCCAATGACAGCACCGATGAACTCCTTCGGGATGGTGATCATCTCGATGCGAGGAGCATGAGGCTTGAGGTCGGCACGCGGTTCGGGCAGGGTGTCGAGCATGCACTTCAGGATGTGCATACGACCTTCCTTGGCCTGGTTGAGGGCCTTCTCGAGGATCTCGTACGACAGTCCGTCGCACTTGATATCCATCTGGGTGGCGGTAAGGCCATTGACGGTACCGGTGGTCTTGAAGTCCATGTCGCCGAGGTGGTCTTCGTCGCCGAGGATGTCGGAGAGGACAGCATACTTGTCTTCACCGGGGTTCTTGATGAGACCCATGGCGATGCCGCTGACGGGACGTGCGATGGGCACGCCGGCATCCATCAGGGCGAGGGTACCAGCGCAGACGGTAGCCATGGAACTGGAACCGTTGCTCTCGAGGATATCGCTGACTACGCGTACACAGTAGGCATAGTCGTGGGGAATCATCTCCTTCAGGGCACGCCATGCGAGGTGACCATGGCCAATCTCACGACGGCCGGTGCTGCGCTGTGCCTTGGCTTCGCCAGTGCTGAAGGGCGGGAAGTTGTAGTGGAGGAGGAAACGCATCTTGCTCTGGTCGAGGACGTCGTCGACGATCTTTTCGTCGTCCTTGGTGCCCAGGGTGACGCTGGTGAGCGACTGTGTCTCACCGCGGGTGAAGATGGCACTTCCGTGAGGGCCGGGCAGATAGCCGGCTTCGCACCAGATGGGACGGATCTCGGTGGTGGCACGGCCGTCGAGGCGCTTGCCTTCATCGAGGACGCAGCGGCGCATGGCGTCGCGCTCCACATCGTGGTAGTAACGGTCGGCGAGGGTGTTCTTCTCTGCCAGCTCGTCCTCGCTCAGTTCGGGATGAGCCTCGGCATAGGCAGCCTTGAACTCTTCGCAGATCTGTGCAAAGGCATCCTCGCGGGCATGCTTGTCGCGGTTACCCTCGTGGGCAATGGCATAAGCCTTGTCGTAGCACTCCTTGCGTACGGCCTCGCGGAGTTCCTCGTCGTTGATCTCGTGGCAGTATTCGCGCTTGACAACCTTACCGCACTCTGCCTCCATCTCCTTCTGGATGAGGCACATGGGCTTAATGGCTTCGTGGGCAGCCTTCATGGCACCGAGCAGGTCGGCCTCTGAGACTTCCTTCATCTCGCCTTCCACCATCATGATGTTGTCGTACGTGGCACCTACCATGATATCCATGTCGGCCTGCTCGAGTTGCTCGAAGGTCGGGTCGATGACGTACTCGCCGTTGACGCGAGCCACGCGGACCTCAGAGATGGGGCCTTGGAAGGGGATGTCGCTGACGGCCAGTGCAGCGGAGGCTGCGAGACCTGCCAGGGCATCGGGCATGTCGACACCGTCGGCGCTGAACATGATGATGTTCACATACACCTCGGCGTGATAGTTATCGGGGAACAGAGGACGCAGTGCGCGGTCCACGAGGCGGCAGGTGAGGATCTCGTAGTCGGAGGGCTTGCCTTCGCGTTTGGTGAAACCGCCGGGGTAACGGCCGAATGCGGCGTACTTCTCTCTGTACTCTACCTGAAGGGGCATGAAATCTGTGCCGGGAACTGCATCTTTGGCGGCGCATACAGTGGCAAGAAGCATGGTCTTGCCCAGCGTGACCATCACGGCACCGTCGGCCTGTTTGGCCAATTTCCCGGTTTCCAACGTAATCTCTCTGCCGTCGGGCAGAGCGACTTTCTTTGTAATAATGTTCATCTTGATTAACTATAAATTGTATTTCGCGTAAAAATCGTGCAAATATAAGAATAAATAACGAATTGAAGAGCCGAAATTCGTTTTTTTTATGTATTTTTGCCGCGAAAACAGAGAAATTATGGGAAAACAGTCATTTATAATCCTCATATTGGGCGCTTTGCTGCTTACAAATTGTAACAAGGCTCCTCAGGCCACCATTGAAGGAACCCTTACAGAAGCCGCTGGCAAGACCTTGTACCTTGATGTTCTGGGCGTGGATCGTTCCGAGATTGCAGATTCAGTGAAACTGAAGGACGACGGGGAGTTTCGGTTCCATGTCCCGCGTCCCGAATGCTATGACTTCTACCGCCTGCGTTGCGAGAATGAATTGGTGAACATCTGTGTCGACAGCACTGAGACTATCCATGTCGAGGCTGCCCTGCCTACCATGTCCATCGCCTATCAGGTAACGGGCTCGGAGGACAATGTGAAGTTGCGCGAATTGGTGATGAAGCAGATTGAACTGCAGAATAACGTCCGTTCACTCATCCGCAACGGTGGCCCTGAGACGGGTGTCACCCGCGCCAGGATCAACGATATGCTGCAGCAGTACAAGGACAGCGTCCGGCTCCAGTACATCTATCAGGATCCGTCGAAGCCCTATGCCTACTTCGCCCTTTTCCAGCGGCTGGGTGGCGCCCTCATCTTCGATCCTGTCAGCACCCGCGAGGATGTGAAGGCGTTTGCTGCCGTGGCCACCAACCTCGACCTCTTCTATCCTGAGGCCGTTCGCACCAAGAACCTCCGCAACATCGCCCTCAAGGGCATGAGCAATACCCGTCCTGCCCGTCCTGTGGACATGAAGGCGCTCGAGGAAAAGATCGTGGAGTCGGGTGTCATCGACATCGACTTGCCTGATGCCGACGGTGTCCAGCGCAAACTCACCGACCAGAAGGGGAAGGTGGTACTGCTGAATTTCTGCGCTTATGCACAGGAAGGCTCGGCCATGAGCGTGCTCACATTGCGCGAACTCTACAACCAGTATGCCGAACAGGGACTCGAAATCTTCCAGGTGGGTCTCGACGAGAACGAACACTTCTGGAAGATGGCCGTCGACAACCTGCCGTGGATCTGTGTGCGTGATACTGAAACGAACTGGTACCTCACCCGCACGGGTCTGCCCGTCTTCGAGTCGCGCTACGCTACGCTGTACGGCGTGCGCAGCCTCCCGACTTACTTCATCGTGAACCGCGACAACGAACTCACTGTCCGCATCGACGACGAGCGAGCATTGGCCGACGCCGTGGCCGAGGCCATGAAGTGACGCCGTGTATGCCGCATCCTCCGGGATTGCACGCAACCCAGACTGCTGCCTCTTCCAAGCGACAGGAAATAGATACCCATTGAGGGTCCGCTCATTCGGCGGACCTTCTTTTTTAGTGAAAAAAACAAAAAAACAGTGTTTTTCTTTGCGGCAAATGTTTTTCTGCTTATCTTTGTCCTCAGAAAGCACAGATGACGAGTTCCGGCATGCAATAGTGTCGGGATTCTTTTTTGTCCTTTTTGCGTTTTTGATGATAGAAAGATTCTTTTGAGTATTAACTAATAAAATATAAATTGTTATGGCTTACATGTCACAAGAAGGGTTCGACCAGTTGGTGGCCGAACTGAAAGAAATGGAAAGCGTCCGCCGTCCGGAGATTGCACGGCAGATTGCTGAGGCTCGCGACAAGGGCGACCTGTCGGAGAATGCAGAATACGATGCCGCCAAGGAGGCCCAGGGTATGCTGGAGATGAAGATCAACCAACTCAAGCAGGTCATCAGTGAGGCAAAGATCATCGATACGAGCAAGATCAAGACCGATACCGTCCAGGTGCTCACGAAGGTGGAACTGCGAAATGTGAAGAACAACGCCAAGATGGCCTATTCCATCGTTCCCGAGAGCGAAGCCAACCTGAAGGCTGGCAAGATTTCGGTGAACACGCCCATTGCCCAGGGCCTGCTCGGCCATGCTGCCGGTGAGGTGGTGAAAGTGAAGATTCCTGCTGGCATCCTCGAACTGGAAATCCTCAACATCAGCATCTGATTGTCATGGCATCCATCTTCAGTCGTATCATCGCAGGCGAGATTCCCTGCTACAAGATTGCCGAAGACGAGCATAACTTCGCCTTCCTCGACATCAGCCCGCTTGCCGAAGGCCACACGCTGTGTGTGCCCAAGCATGAGACGGACTACATCTTCGATCTGAGTGATGAGGAGTATCAGTCGCTCACCCTCTTTGCCAAGCGCGTGGCCAAGGCTGTCGGCGCTGCCATGCCCTGCCAGCGTGTAGGTGTGGCTGTGCTGGGCATGGAGGTGCCTCACGCACACATCCATCTGGTACCGTTGCAAAAGGAGACCGATCTGCTCTTCACCAACCCCAAGAAGCAACTCTCCCCCGAGCAGTTCGCTGCCATTGCTGCCCGCATCCGCGAGCAACTCTGAGCATTGCTTCTTTGCGTTCCACGCAGGCATACACGCGTATGCCTGCGTTTCTTTTTTTAATGGTCTTTCAGCCGCTGTTTGATAGAGTCTCTCAGCCGCCGGCTCGTCAACCCGATAAGCACGTTAGGCGTGTTGGCTGGCCGTGTCCCTGCCCATACGGCTGTCCCTGTCCGTATGGCTTCAGAGGCCGTCCTTGTCATTCCTTCCGTCCTTGCCGGTCGTTCTTCCTGCCGGCAAGGTACACACAAAAAAAGAAAGAGGGTTGCCGTGTGGCAACCCTCTTGGTATGAAGGAGCAGTAGAAATTACTTGCCTTCTTCGAGCTTAGCCTTCAGAGCAGCGAGAGCGTCGATGTCACCCAGGGTGGTGGCAGCGGCCTTGTTCTCGATGACGGGCTCGTCGTCGCGCTTGGCGGCGTTGGCAGCACGCTCAGCACGCTTGGCGGCAGCGGCTTCCTTCTTGGCAGCGCGTTCGGCCGAACGGGCGGCATCTTCGAAGATGCGGCTGTGGCTGAGGATGATGCGCTTGGCATCCTTGTTGAACTCGATGACCTTGAATTCGAGGGTCTCACCAAGCTGAGCCTGGGTGCCGTCTTCCTTTACAAGGTGCTTGGGAGTAGCGAAGCCTTCAACGCCTTCGGGCAGGCTGATGACAGCGCCCTTGTCGATGACCTCGGTGATGGTACCTTCGTGGATGGAATCCACGGTGAAGATGCCTTCGAAGTTGTTCCAAGGATTGTCCTCAAGCTGCTTGTGGCCGAGGCTGAGACGACGGTTCTCCTTGTCGATTTCCAGTACCTGAACATCGAGCATGGCGCCGATCTGAGTGAACTCGCTGGGGTGCTTAACCTTCTTGGTCCAGCTGAGGTCGCTGACGTGGATGAGACCGTCAACACCTTCTTCAACCTCAACGAAGATACCGAAGTTGGTGAAGTTGCGAACCTTGGCAGTGTGCTTGCTGCCGACGGGGTAACGCTCCTCGATGTTCTCCCAGGGATCAGCCTTGAGCTGCTTGATGCCGAGAGACATCTTGCGCTCTTCGCGGTCGAGGGTGAGGATGACGGCTTCTACCTCGTCGCCGACATGCATGAAGTCGTTGGCGCTGCGCAGATGCTGGCTCCAACTCATCTCGCTGACGTGGATGAGACCTTCCACACCGGGAGCGATCTCTACGAATGCACCGTAGTCGGCCATGACGACAACCTTGCCCTTTACCTTGTCGCCCACCTGCAGGTTGGCATCGAGGGCATCCCAAGGATGCGGGGTGAGTTGCTTCAGACCAAGGGCGATACGCTTCTTCTCGTCGTCGAAGTCAAGGATGACGACGTTGAGCTTCTGATCAAGTTCAACGATCTCCTTAGGATCGCTGACGCGGCCCCAGCTGAGGTCGGTGATATGGATGAGACCGTCCACACCGCCCAGGTCGATGAAGACACCGTAGGAAGTGATGTTCTTGACGGTACCCTCGAGGATCTGACCCTTCTCGAGACGGCTGATGATTTCCTTCTTCTGTGCTTCGAGTTCGGCCTCGATGAGGGCCTTGTGCGAAACAACGACATTGCGGAATTCCTGATTGATCTTGACGATCTTGAACTCCATGGTCTTCTCGACGAATACATCGTAGTCGCGGATGGGCTTGACATCGATCTGGCTGCCGGGCAGGAAGGCCTCGATGCCGAATACATCGACGATCATGCCACCCTTGGTGCGGCACTTGACAAAACCCTTGACGATTTCGCCGGATTCGAGAGCGGCATTGACGCGCTCCCAGGACTTGGATGCACGGGCTTTCTTGTGCGAGAGGATCAACTGACCCTTCTTGTCTTCCTGGTTCTCGATGTACACTTCTACGGTGTCACCGATCTTCAGGTCGGGATTGTAACGGAACTCACTCACGGGAATGATACCGTCGGATTTGTAACCGATGTTGACGATTACTTCGCGTTTGTTGATGTTGATAACGGTGCCTTCAACGACCTCGTTCTCATTCACCTTGTTCAGCGTATTGTCATACGCCTTTTCCTGTTCTTCTTTGGAAACGACAGATTCTGCGCCTCCGTTCTCGTAACTCTCCCAGTCAAAATCCTCGATGGGGGCTACATTTTTCAGTTCTTCTGATTCGATCATAATTGTTAAAAATTTAATTAATTGAATTAGACATTATGTTGTTATATCCAAATCGGCCGCAAAAGTACTGCTTTTTATTTAAATAAAAGAAAAATTCTCCTTTTTTTTGCCGCTTTCGCCCTCAAAAACAGCCGAAAGCGAACCTCCACGGCGAAAATTCTCTGCCGTGGAGGCGAAAACATCTCTTCGCGTGGCATCTCTCCGTCCTCACGGGGATGCTTACTCCTTGGTCTTCTTGCCGAAGGCGGGGTCTATCTTCAGGAACGAGGCCACCACGAAGGTGACTGCACAGCACGCGGTGACCCAGATGAAGAAGGTGCGGTAGCCCATCATCTCCTGCAGGTAGCCGGCGAACATGCCGGGCAGCATCATACCGGCTGCCATGAAGGCGGTGGCGATGGCATAGTGTGCGGTCTCATGGCTGCCGCGTGCATAATAGAGGAGGAACAGCATGTAGGCCGTGAAGCCGAAGCCATAGCCGAACTGTTCAACGAACAGGCAGGCACCGATGGCCCATAGCGAGGTGGGCTGACAGAAACTCAGCCAGATGTACACGATGTCGGGCAGCGAGATGGCCCACACCATCGGCCAGAGCCAGCGTTTCAGACCGCCGCGCGACACCACGATGCCACCGAGGATGCCGCCCAGCGTGAGGCCGATGACACCCACCGTGCCCTTCACCAGTCCCACCTGGGCGGTGGTGAGGGCCAAGCCTCCCGCCTCGCTCGGGTCGAGGAGGAAGAGGGTGCTGATCTTGGTGAGTTGTGCCTCGGGGAAGCGGAACAGCAGCATGAAGAGCAGGGCAGCCCACATGCGGTCTTTCTGGAAGAAGGTGACGAAGGTGCGTCCGAATGTCCGCAGGAAGTCTCCCACTGAGCCGTTTCCCTCGGTGTCGCGGCAGTCGTCGGCAGGGTGGGGGAGGGCGAAGCCATGCCACAGCGACAGGATGGCAAACAGCACGGCGACGATGAGCAACCCGGTCGTCCAGGCGCGGCGCGTGGCCATGTCAGCGGGGAGCGTGGAGCCGAAACGCCCCGTGAGCCAACCGATGAGGGCGAGCATGCCGCCCTCGGCAGCGATGGTGGCCAGACGGTAGAAGGTGCTGCGGATGCCCACGAAGAACGACTGCTCGCCCTGCGTGAGGCCCATCATGTAGAAGCCGTCGGCGGCGATGTCGTGCGTGGCACTGCCGAAAGCCATCAGCCAGAACAGTCCCATCGTCCACCCCAGCCAGCCCTTCAGCGGCAGCGTGAAGGCGATGGCAGCCAGGGCTACCGCAATGGCCATCTGCAGTACGGTGATCCAGCGTCGGCGGGCTCCTAGCATAGCCACGAGGGGACTCCACAGCGGTTTGATGAGCCAGGGGAGGTAGAACCATCCGGTGTAGAAGGCTACATCGCCGTTGCTCAAGCCGAGTTGCTTGTACATGACGACCGAGAGAGTGATGACGATGACGTAAGGAACGCCTTCGGCGAAGTATAGACTGGGGACCCATGCCCACGGATTGCACTTTTTCATGGGGCGAAATTACAGAAAAAATAGGACTTTCACGATTATTTCGCGAGAATTTGCTACTTTTGCCAACAGAAAAAAGGAATACAGGCGATGAAAAGACTTGAAAAACTGTTCTTGCAGGTCACGGGGTGTGCGGCGCAAAGTGTTGTGCCCTTGACGCCTGCGGGTTCCAACCGGCAGTATTTCCGTCTCACGGCCGACGGCCGTTCGCTCGTCGGCGTCGTGGGCACCTCCCTCGACGAGAACGAGGCTTTCTTGGCCATCGACCGTCAGTTGTATGGCAAGGGACTGGGTGTGCCGCAGGTGATGGCCGTCAGCGACGACCGTCTCTGCTATCTGCAGGAGGACCTCGGCGATGTCTCGCTCTTCGACCTCATCCGTGTCGGTGAGGCCGACGACTTGCTCGTCAAGACACTCCGTGCGCTGCCCCGCATCCAGTTTCTAGGGGCCGAGGGCTTCGACTTCAGCCGCTGCTACCCCCTGCCGTCGCTCGACCGCCGCTGCGTCATGTGGGACCTCAACTATTTCAAGTACTGCTTCCTCAAGCCCTGCGGTGTGGACTTCTCCGAGCCGTTGCTCGAGGATGACTTCGAACATCTTGCCGACCTGTTGCTCAAGGAGCAGGGCGACACCTTCATGTACCGCGATTTCCAGTCGCGCAATGTGATGGTGAAGGAGGGCGAACCGCGCTTCATCGATTTCCAGGGCGGTCGCCGCGGACCCATCTACTACGATGTGGCCTCGTTCCTCTGGCAGGCACGGGCAGGCTTCTCGGCCGCTCAGCGCGATGCACTCATCGATGTCTATCTCGATGCTCTGCAGCCCTTCCGTCCCACGGCCCGTGAGGCCTTCGTCCGTCAGTTGCGTTTCTTCGTGTTGTTCCGTCTCCTTCAGGTGCTCGGGGCATACGGCTACCGCGGCTGGTTCGAGCGCAAGGCCCACTTCCTGCAGAGCATTCCCATGGCCGTTGAGAGCCTGGGTCGCGAACTCACAGCCGGCTACGAGGGGTTGCCATACCTGACGGCACTCCTCCGGCAGGTGGTGGCATTGCCGCGCTTCGCACCTGTCGCCGCCAGCGAAGGGCTCACGGTGGATGTATGCAGTTTCTCCTACCGTCGGGGGTTCCCCGAGGATACCAGCGACAATGGCGGAGGCTTCGTCTTCGACTGCCGTGCCATCCACAACCCTGGACGCTACGAAGCCTACAAGGCCTCGACAGGACACGACGATGATGTGGTGGCCTTCCTCGATGCCACCGAGGGCATGGCGCGCTTCCTCGATAAGGTCTATGCGCTTGTCGACCAGTCTGTCGAGCGCTATCTGGCCCGCGGCTTCACCCATCTCTCGGTAGCCTTCGGCTGTACGGGAGGACAGCACCGCTCGGTGTATGCCGCCGACCACCTCGCCGCCCACTTGGCTGCCTGCTGGCCGCAGGTCAATGTGCGTCTCACCCACCGCGAGCAACCCCAGTTGAACGACGGGGCATCGCCTTCGGCCGACCAATGAGGCCTTCCCCGAAAACCTCTGTTATTTGAACATTTGAACGATTGAACTATGATACTGATTGCAGACAGCGGATCAACAAAGACCGATTGGAGTGTATGTCGTGGACATGAAGTGGTGCAGGCCTTGCAGACGCAGGGCATCAACCCCTATCACATGTCGGAGGAGGTGATAGCCGATGTGCTCGAGAAGGAGTTCCGTGAGGCTCTCCGTGTGGAGCTGGACCCCGACACCGAGGTGATCTTCTACGGTGCAGGCTGCGCCAACGAGTCGGCGTGCAACCGTGTGAGGAGTGTCATCCAGTTGGTGCTCGGCCTCACCGATGTGCAGGTACACACCGACCTGCTGGCAGCGGCACGGGCCTTGTGCGGAAGGCAGGAAGGCATCGCCTGCGTGCTGGGCACCGGCAGCAACTCGTGTCTCTACGACGGCGAACGCATCATCAGCAACGTCCCTTCGCTGGGATATATCTTGGGCGACGAGGGCAGCAGTGCGGTGCTGGGACGCCGTCTGCTTTCCGATTGCTTCAAGAACCAACTCCCCGAGGAGGTGCGCGATGAGTTCCTCGCCCGTTACAACCTCACGCAGGAGGATGTCCTCGAGCGCGTCTATCGTCAGCCGCTCGTCAACCGCTTCCTCGCCAGTCTCACCCCCTTCCTCAGCGATCACCGCGAGGTCCCCGAGGTGCATAAGTTGTTGGTGGGGAGTTTCACCGAGTTCCTGGTGCGCAATGTCAAGCAGTATCGTCGTCCCTGGCTCCCCATCAACTGTGTGGGTTCCATCGCCATGGCCTTCCCGACCGAACTCAAGGAGGCGGCCGAAGCACTCGGCATGGAGATGGGCACCATCCTCAAGAGTCCCATGAAAGGACTCATCGACTATCACTGCCACTCATGACATCATCGGCAGCGCGACGCTGACAGGTCGTCTGCCGCTCTCATAACGTTGTTGCCACATGAATGCCCTCATCGTAGCCGCCGGGTTGGGAACCCGTCTCAAGCCCTATACCGATATACTGCCCAAGGCGTTGGTCCCTGTGGCAGGGCGTCCTATGCTCGAGCACCGCATCCTTGCCTTGCGCGATGCCGGCGTCCGTCAGATTGCGGTCAATGTGCACCATTTTGGCGAACAGATCATCGACTACCTCGCCACCCATGACTTCGGCATCGAAGTCCTCGTATCCGACGAACGTTCCCTCCTGCTCGATACGGGAGGGGCTGTGCGTCAGGCTCTTCCGCTGTTCGCCGACCGCGAGGCCCCGCTGCTCATCCACAATGTGGACATCTTCTCCACGGCCGACCTCACAGCCTTCTGTGCTGCCCACCAGTCCGACACTGCCGATGCCTCGCTGCTGGTGAGCGAACGCCCCTCGACGCGGCAACTGCTCTTTGATGATCAGTGGCATCTGGTGGGATGGCTCAACCGCACGACCGGACAGATCAAGTCGCCGCTCGAGGCCATCCGTGCAGGCCATATCGAAGATTGTGTGCAGCGTGCCTTTGCAGGCATACACATCTTCTCACCCACGCTGGCCGACGACATCGCCCGCTGGCCCGATGTCTTCTCCATCATCGACTACTACTTGGCTGCTGCTGCCACCTTCGACATCCGCGGCATTCCCGCCCCCGCCGACTTCCGTCTCGTCGATGCCGGCAAACCCGACGCCCTCATCCAAGCCTCCACCCTCATCCCTCAAGAATAGTTTTCGTTATCGTTGGCGGCTCCGCCGCCCCCCTTCCATGAAAAAACTTCTTCTCCTTCTCCTCAGCACATTTGTTGCCGTCTGTGCCGTCTATGCACAGCAGTTCGCGCTCACCCCGTCTGGCTATTTCAAGGCTGGAGGTGTCGATGTCATGGCCTTCGACGATGTCTATCCCGAGGGACATCAGGGAGGCATTGCCGTCATCATGAATGCCCGCCGTCTTCTCACCAACGGCGATTTGCGTTTCGAGCCCACCCCCGGACAGTGGCAGCCGCTGCCCCGTCAGGTCCGTCGCGAGGTACTCGATGGCCGCATCGTCACCCATCTCCAGTACCCCGACTCTACGCGCCACGACACCGGCTTCAACCCCGCCTACTATCCCGATGCGCAACTCACCTATACCGTCACCCTCGAGCCGTACGGCAAGGGTTTGCGTGTCACCCTCGACCTCGACCAGCCCATCCCCGACGCCTTCCTCGGCAAGGCAGGCTTCAATCTCGAACTCTTCCCCGGCTACCTCTTCGGTGAGCCTTGGATCATGGACGGGCACACCGGCATCTTCCCTCAGCAGCCCAATGCCCCTCTCGAGGTGTCGCCGTCGTATCTCACCCACATGGGCGACTACCATATCGACGGACGCCCCAAGGCCGACCTCGACCGTCTCAACCGTCCCTATGCCCATACCACCTATTCGCCCTATCTGGCCGACGAGGTTGTCGCCGCCCCCTATGCCACGGGACGCGTCTTTACCTTGCTGCCCGACGACCCCTTGAGCCGCATCACCATCACCTCGCTCACGGGCGACATGAAACTCTACGACGGCCGCATGAACCAGAACAACGGCTGGTTCGTGCTGCGTACGGAGATTGCTGCCGGTGCCACACGAGGGGCCGTGCAGTGGCTCATCGAGCCGAATGTGGTCGAGGACTGGATATATCCGCCCGTCATCCAGACATCCCAGGTGGGCTACCATGTCGCCCAGCCCAAGGTCGCCGTCATCGAGTGCGATGTCAACGACACGCCCAGGACCTCTGCCGATGTGGTGAAGGTCGATGCCGACGGCGAGCATGTGGTCCGCACGGTGGCCGTCACCCGCTGGGAGGGCACCTTCCTGCGCTATGCCTACTACAAGGCCGACTTCTCCGATGTCAGCGAGCCCGGCCTCTATCGTCTGCGCTATGGCGACAGCGAGTCCACGCTCTTCCGCATCGACAGGGATGTTTACGACCGTGGCGTCTGGCAGCCCGTCATGGAGTATTTCCTCCCCGTCCAGATGTGCCACATGCGGGTGATGGAGAAGTTCCGCGTCTGGCACGATGTCTGCCACATGGACGATGCACGCATGGCCCCTGTGGGCAATCATATCGATGGCTACAACCAAGCGTCCGGCATTCCCTGCAACGCCCAGGCGGGCGACATCGTCAAGGGGCTCAACGAGGGCGGATGGCACGATGCCGGAGACTTCGACCTGCGTGTCGAGTCACAGAGCAACGAAGCCTACATCCTCGCCCTCACCTACGAGTTCTTCCACCCCGATATCGATGCCACATCCATCGACTTCGAACACCATGTCGTTGAGATTCATCAGCCCGATGGCCGCAACGACATCCTCCAGCAGTGCGAGAATGGTGCCCTCACCGTCGTCAATGGCTACCTCGCCCTCGGCCGTCTCTACCGCGGCATCATCTGCAACAGCCTCCGGCAGTATGTGCTGTTGGGTGATGCGGCTGCCATGACCGACGGCGTTATCGGCAACGACGACGACCGCTGGGTGTTCACCGAGGACAACCCCGGCCGCGAAATCTCCACGGCGGCCGCCCTCGCCGCCTGTTCGCGTGTGCTGCGAGGACACAACGACACTCTCGCCGTGCATTGCGAAGGCATCGCACGCGAAATCTTCGACCATGTCAGCGAGCCGATGCCCGGTATGAAGGCCAATGCAGCCGTCGAACTCTACCTCGCCACCGGCGAGGCCTGTTACTTCGACTATCTCATCGCTCACTGGGATGCCGTCGTGGCGGCTGCCACCCGTTCGGGCTGGTGTACGGCCCGCTTTGCCAAACTGCTCGAAGGCAACCGCCGCTATCGCCGCCAGTATGCCGCCTACCGCGATGCTCTGGCCGTCTATCGCGAGTCTGTCGAGCGTGATGCCGCCTCCTCGCCCTACGGTGTGCCCTACCGGCCTTCCATCTGGGGAGCAGGGTGGAGCATACAGAGTTTCGCCTACAACTATTACTTCCTCCTTGATGCGTTCCCTGACCTCTTCGATCCCGATGTGGTCTTCAATGCCCTCCATTTCGTCCTCGGCTGTCATCCAGGCACCAACCAGCAATCGTTTGCGTCGGGCGTCGGACGGGCCTCCGCCACGGTGGGATACGGCCTGAACCGAGCCGACTGGTCCTACATCCCCGGCGGTGTCGTCTCGGGCACTGCCCTCATCCGTCCGGACTTCCCCGAACTGATGGTCTTCCCCTATCTCTGGCAGCAAGTCGAGTACTGCATGGGCGGCGACTCCACCCACTACATGTTCCTCACCCTCGCCGTCCGCAAACTCCTCGGCGAGGAATAGCCCGCCCGCCTTTGCCGCCCATCCTATCACTCCTATATACTCCTAGTCACTCCAATAACACCTTCCCAGCGTCATCCGTTTTGGCGAGCCTTCGCCCGCCCTCTCTGGATATGCTAGAAGTGCTAGTCCACCTGCCACCCCAGCCGCCTTCCGCCGCCTCCCGTGGGCGTATCAGCCCGCTCACGCCCATAGGGCGTACCATCATCTATAGTATCTATAGCAACTATAGCCTCTATCCTCCGACGGGCATCCGCCCGCTCACGCCCGTAGGGCGTACTTCCCCCTTTAGCCCTTAGCCTTTTAGCCCGCGGGCACCCGCCCGCTAAAAAAGTTATCGTTATCGTGGCGAGGCATCTGCCTCGCCCAACATCCACACCAGCGCATTATGGAGCATTCGCGTGAAATGCGGGTTGCTGTACAGCAGCGGACTGTGGCCAATTTGGAAATACACATTCCTCGCCTTCACTCTTGGGTTCGTCCACACCACCGGATGGTCTCCCATCCGTATCTCGCTTGCCGGGCAGTAGCTGTCCTCGTCCACCGATGCCAGCACCTCCACCGCCTCCCGCGGCGAACGGTCATAGATGTACCACTCGTCGTCCGGTATGATGAACGACGCCGGCACCCCTTCCATAATGGGATGTTCGCGAGCCTCGATCTCCAGCACCCCGTCAGCCAGATCAGCGATATAGTTTTGGTAGCGTATGCCCCCCAGGAAGTTGCTGAACCACTCCCACATTGGGAATCCGTCGAACTCCCCCAGCAGCGAAGCATGGTGGAAGCCTATCCATCCCCCGCGACCCTCCTCGATATACTGCACGAAGTTCCTTGCCGCCCCCTCGTTCCACGCATACGGAGGATAGTCCAGTTGGATGATCAGGTCGAATTCGTCCAGCGCCCCCGGACGGTCCAGATAGTTCGGCGAACGCATCACCTGCAGGCTGAAATCCAGCGTCACGCTCTCGTCCACAAGCCATTTGATGGCCGCATCGCTCATCGGCTTATGCTGCCCCTGACCTTCCGTCAGCACCAGCACCTGGCCATGATGATGAGGCTGTCCGTTCAGCACCAGCGGAAACAGCACCAAGAATACCACGAAGCATTTCATTTTCATAACCATATCAGTGATAAACAGTGAATAACCACCACAAAGATACAACATCCCCTCCAAACCACCATACGCCCCCCCCAGAAATAACATCCCCTCGGCGAAATAATCAAGCAAGCGCCTCCACCGCCTTTCCCCTTAGCTTTTTAGCCTTTTAGCCAGCGGGCCATCAGCCCGCTTAAAAAAGTTTTCGTTTTCGTTTTGACCTTCGCTCTAGCCTCGGCTGCGTTGACTTCGTCTTCCTCACCATCACCTCAGGCAATCAAGTAAACTTGTTGCCATTCGGTTCAGGTTCGGTTCGGCAGTGTCGATGCAAGCATCACACTGCTCTCACTTGCACGAGCCTTCGTTATCGTAGGCGGGCATCGCCCGCCTTTAAAAAGTTTTCGTTTTCGTTTTCGTGGCGAGGCATTCGCCTCGCCTATTTCATAAACACCGCAATATCGCCCGGATTCAGTCGCAACGGATAGGTGTAACTGTCGGCGGGGGTGATGGTGCGGTCCTTGAGGATGCGCTTCATCGTGGGCTCAAATGCCACATCCAGCATCATGTCGTCGTCCAACTCGCAGTTCTGGAAGACGATGAACCGATGTCCGTCGTTGTCGAACTCGGAGACCAGTCCATGCCGTCCGCCGCCGTCCACTTTCAGGAATCCTTCGGGCATCGTGGTGAGCGGCTCCACCCGTTCCACCATGCCGGTGTATCCGAAATGACGCACACGATGGTTCGTGGAGCCTTTGAACACGCACGACAGTCCGTGTATCTCGCTGTTCATCTCCTTCACCAGGTCATAGAGGAAACTCTTCCTGCCCTGACGGTCGATGGGGCACAGATGGTAGTCGGTGGAGCGGGGTGTGCAGTAGGTGTAGTACTCGATGCCCGCCGCACCGTAGCAGAGGTTGGCATACTGCTGCAGACGCAGATGATTGAGTGTAGGAGTGGGGTAGTCCCAATGCGGTGAGAGGAGGGCAAAGGCCCAGAACGGGATGTCGTGTTTCTTCGCCACATCGCTCACCACCTGCAGGTCGTGATACCACGACGGCCAGAGATAGCCGTCCATGATGGGATACTTGTCGAACGACAGCAACTTCGAGTCCAGCACCTCCACCGAGTGTTCGACATAGTCGGCATACTCCTTCACGCCGGTCCAGTCGCAGTCGGGGAAGAGGTTCACATAGCAGGGATGCAGCGTGTCGATTTTCCGCACAGCATCGATGGTGGGCCGTATGTTGGGCAGTGACACATAAGGAGGTTCGTCGAGGATGAAGTAGCCGTAGAGGGCGGGATGACGATGCAGAGCGCTGACGATTTCCTCGGTCTGCTTGTCGAAGATGTCATCATTGCCTATCATCACCTGGATGCCGCTGTTGCGGGCATAGTCGAGTGCCGCCTTCATCTCGTCGATGGACTTCAGCCCCACGGGCAAGTCGATGGTGAATCCCGCCTCTGCCAAGGCGTCGTACTGCTCCTGGCTGCAGAGATAATCCGTTATGCCATAGCAGGCGAAGATGGTGAACGGCCCCTTGTCTGGCAGCCGTTCAGGTTCGTTGTGCCGGGCACACGAAGCAGCCAACAGACACATCATCATACACACCGCAACACTGCACAAATGTTGTGCACATCTCATACTTAACGCTCGTTTCATTGCCATCATCTCATTGAGAATTATAGGAATACGACTGTCATACCCCCCACGGCGGCCATCGCCCGCCTTCCCCTCAGGGAGTAAAAAGTTATCGTTATCGTTGTCGGGCATCGCCCGCCTTCCCCCCCCCTCAGGGAGTAAAAAGTTATCGTTATCGTTATCGTTATCGTAGGCGGGCCACAGCCCGCCTTTAAAAGTTTTCGTTTTCGTTTTCGTTTTCGTTACCTTGGCGGCATGCCGCCAAGGTACTCTAACATCTCCCGCCGCACTTTGTAGAAGTGCTTTGTATCCATATTATAGTTGTCCGGTCCGAGAATCACGCTGTTGCAGAACTCCCGCGCCTTCTCCGGGTCCTTGGCCTCCACCATGCGTAGCAGGTCGTAGTCGCGGATGCCCTCACGCATGGCGCAGAGGCGGATGCTCGGGTACACCTTCTCGTGGCCCGGGTAGATGATGTAGCAGTCGCCGCCCGGCCATTGTGTGCTGGGCGTCACATCGTGGAGAGGATCCTTCGAGAACTCCCAGTAGTTGTAGCCCCAGTGTAGATACCCCACCTCGTTGTACTTGAAGTTTATCCAGTGCAGGATGCGCGTCTTCAGCAGCGGCAACTGCACGAAACGGTTCGCAAAGTTGCCCTGCGGACCTGTGCAGGTGTACATCCACCGTTCGCTGCCTTCGGGCAGAGGCGGCAGCGACTCGATGTTGTTGCCCAGCAGCACCACGCTCACATCCTGGTTCTCGATGCATTCGAAACTGGCGTCCACGGTGCGCAGACCCGGTGCCGCCTCCTTCACCATGGCTGCCACGGCACTCCAGGACTTCTGGCTCTCCGTGCCCATGTTGTCCGGCTCGTCGGCGATGTGCTGGTAACAGATGTCCAGCCATCCCTTTTTGCGGAAGTGCGCCTCGATCTGCGAGTAGTACTTCTGCACGAACACCTTCAGCCGCGGGTCCGTGCAGGGTAGGAAGGCAGTATGGATGGCCTTGTCCTCGACATAATGGGCATAGAAACCCATCGGGTCGCTCCACGCTGCACCCTGGAAGCGTCCGCCGAAGTGAGCGTTGCAGAAATACTTCAGGTTGCCGTGTTCGATGAGCATCTCCATGGCACGGTCGAAGTAGGTGAAGTCAAGCACGAAGTCCGTGCTGTCCTCGTTGAGCACCAGCGTAGGCGTTTCGCACACATTCCAGCAGTTCTGTCCATATTCGGCGGCCGTCTCCGCGATAATCTGCAGCAGTTCCAGGTAGCGGTCCGAGCCATGGGCGACGCTCTCGCCCTCATCTGCCAGACGCCCCACATTGTTAGGGGAGTACCAGTTCACCACCTTCAGACCCTGCTCGTCGGGCAGGTCCACGGGGAACACCTTCACGCAGCAGCGTTTCTTCACGCATACCGTCTTGCCGTCGCGTTGAGCCGTCAGGCTGACGACGCAGCGGTGCAAGCCCGCCTTCGTGCTGTGCGGCACGGCGATGTCCACCCACAGTATGCGGTGTTGGCCCGGGTTGGCGCACTCCTCCTCATCGTCGATGATGGGGTCGGGGTACATATTGTCCGGAGTCGTCAGCATGTCCGCAGCGTCGTGGGTAGGATTGGTGTTGAACACCTCGTGCACCCAACCCGTCTTGACGGCCCCCAGCCCCTTGGCATCCACCGAAGCCTGCAGGTCAGTGAGCGCAGCGTCGGAGGTGACGACGAACTGGAAGGTAGCGTTTTCGCCGCGCGCCACGCACAGCGTGTCCGGACAGTCGGTGAAGACGGAGTCGGTAGAGAGGACCTTGATGAGCGGGTCCGTCTGGTAGATGCACACCGAAGCATCGTGTGCGTTACAGGAGACAAGCAGCACCCCTGCCAAGAAGAGAACGGAAGAAAGAGTCTTTTTCATGAAAGTAAATTTTATCCCAGGCCACAAAGATACAAAAATTTCTCCACCCCCCAACACCCACACCAAAAAAACCGTACCGCCACCTCGTCCGCCATCCGCGTCCCGATGCAGGAGCGTCACGGTTGGATGATGACCTTTCCGTCGTTGGTGAGGCCTTCCGCCGAGACGGTGAGGGCGCGGGAGAAGCCGTTGTTGTAGAACGAGATGTCGGCGCAGCCGTTGTCGTCGGTAATCACCTCGGGGTTCCAGTAGATGGTGCGGCGGTAGTCTTTGTCGCCTTGGATGGGACCGTTGGGATAGGTGGGAGCGTAGAACTGCACGGGGACGCTGAAGCCCATGAACGATGTTTGGCGGGAGTTCTTGACGACCGCCTTGTGCTCGAACTTCTCCGGCAGGTTTATCTCCACCACATAGGCACCGCCGTGCGACTCCTGCAGAATGGCCTGTATCTCCTGCGGCGTCATGAACTGCTGCACGACGGGGATGGAGGCGAAGTCCACACGGCGGTCGTACACGATGATGGACTTCACCTGCTCGAGGTCGAGTTGTTCCGGACTCTGGTAGGAATGGTCGGTGTACAGCCACCGTCCCCGTGTGGCAAGGTAGACCGTTTGCATGTTGTTGATGTATCCGTTTTCGTAGTCCATGTCGTAGCCCTTGTCGTGGAGGTAGTCGATCACCTTGCCCGTGTACTTGCCCGCGTCGAGCGTCAGTTCGGCGTCCTTGGCGGCATCGTAGGCCTTGAAGGTGCAGTAGTCCACATACATCACCCGGCCTTCCACCTCCACCTCATCGAGTAGGTAGGAGTCGGTGGGCAGCATGAAAGTGTCCTTCTCGACTTCCTCGACATCGATGGTCGATGCCTGCCAGGCATAGCCCGGTATGTATTCCTCCACCGGCTCGTAGGGCGTCAGCGCGGGTGCCGACGAGCGTTCCATGCGTATGCGGGTGGTGCGGTTCTCCTTGCCCTTCTCCTGCTGGCGCGAGGTGATGAACAGGTCCCATTCGCCCACGAAGTCCTGCACGCCCACGCTCCAGTAGCCGAGGCTGTCGGTGACGACGGTAGCCTTCTGCTTGTACTTGCGGTCGGGCGAGTAGAGACGGATGCCGATGCGTGCGTTGGGCAGCGGTGCCTCCTTGATGCGGCTGAAGGCCCAGCCGTCGACCACCAGTCCCTCCTCGGTGTAGTGGCGTATCACGAACGGCTCCACGCCCGTCATCTGCCGCCAGTTGTAGCGCGTCCAGCCCTGCACCATCATCAGCAGGTCCAGGGCCGCTGCGCGCTCCTCCTCCGGCGCATCGCCGAAGTACCAGCCCGGCTCCTCGATGAGGCCCTTCAGTTCGCTCGAGAGCAGCATGTCCGTGCGGATGTCGTCGCGGTAAGCCGTGCCGTAGTCGGCAGCGTCGCGCACCGCCAGCGAGAAGGTGTTGGCCTTCTGTGAGGCCGTATGCAGGTGCAGGCGTATCTCGTCGTAGGGACGGTACGAGGCACTCTCGGCCGTCACCGTCAGGGGCTCCGTCGGGATGTCGTGCAGCACGAAGAACATCCGTTGCGCATACACGGTGCCCAGAGCATCGTAGAGTGTCAGTTGATACACGCCGGCGGGCTTGTCGGCCAGGGAGAACGAGCGTTCCACCGAGGCTGCCAGTGTCAGCGTGTCCACCTGTACGCACTGGCCCCGTGTGGTGAGGGTGAAGGCCATCAGGCGTTGTCGGAGACCCGCTGTCGCAGCCAGGCGCAGCGTGAGCGAATCCCTGCCATGGCAGTCCAGTTGCAGTGCGCAGCCCTCCGGCTCACAATCGGGGAGGTCGAAAGCGTAGCGTTTGCCGTTATATTCCACCTGCATCTTGCCCGTGTGGCCGATAGCGGAGGGAGTATAAGCGAAGTAACCCATGCCGTTGTGTTGCGGCGAGAGAGCCAGCGGCAGTCCGTCGACGGTCGCTGCCGTTCCGATGTCGATGCCATGTCCCTGCTCGTCGGTTGCCTTGAAGGCGATGCGGCACGGCAGACCCTCTACCAGATGTCCGCCTTCGGGGAAGAACGCCATGTTCAGTGTCTTCTGTCGGTCGCGTCGGCGCACCTTCGGACGGTCCTGCTCGTTGTAGGTATATTTCGCCATCACCGGGTCCGTATAGTCGCCCTCGTTTGCGGGCGTCTTGTAAACGGGGATCACGCGGCTGTAGACGCCTGCATCGTCGAAGTTCAGCATCGTCCGTGTGTAGGCCCGTATTTGATAGTAGCCGCTGGGCAGGCCCACCGCGCCCCGCTTCTCCACCGCATCGTCGATGTCGTTGTCGATGAGCGGGAACGAGCCGTTGCAGCGACCGTTCAGGACTTTCAGTTTCTGCTGTTTCAGCACCACCCCTGTGGGCGAGAGCAGCTCCACATAGAGCACCTTGCTGGGAGCCTTGCCGAGGGTGGAAGCGTTCACCACCACGGCAGCGAACCATACCGTCTCACCCTGGAAGTAAGCCGTATTGTCGAGGTGCAGGTACACTTTTTCCTGCGGGCAGAGACGGTTGAAGTAGTTGATGCGGGCCGCATAGGTAGCGAGTTTCGTCAGTGTCTCCTCCTCCGCTCCCGAGGGTGTGGAGGCAGTCTGTGCCGATGGCCGTGCCAGGCACAGCAGCAGCGCAAGGAGTAGCAGGAGCGTTCTTTTCATAGCAGGACCGGTGGCGTCATCGGTATATGTCGTCTTTCAAGGGGCAAAGGTAGCAAACACTACCCATACGGCCAAACGATTACTGCAGATATTCATTCAGTGAGTCCGTCGTCTTAGCGCTCTCTGCGTTCGATGACTTCCTGCAGTTTGTAGCGGGAGCCCGTCTGGCGCGATATGGCGTCGATGAATGTGTCGTCGTAGCCTGGTGTCTGGTAGCGTTCGCCCGTGAAGCGGCCGTCGCGGGTGGGATGTACGACCTGGTCGTTGTACTTCACGATGAGCATCCGCGCCAGACGGTCCCAGCGTGTCATCATGAGGTCGGCATACTCCGCGCTTTTGCGCGTGAGCAGCGTTATGCGTTCACCCCTCGTCAGGGGAGTGATGACCTGGGCGAGGCTGTCCACTTCGGCAGCGTAGAAGGTCTCCAGTTCCTGCTGAGCGTCGCGCAGGTCACCGATCATCAGGCTGTAGCGCGGGTATATCATGTTCGCCACGAAGTTGTTCATCCAGAAGGCACTCTTCTCCGAGAACTCCCTGTGAGGATTGTTCTCGCGGCGGAAGGGGTCTGGCACTATGTTCACCGAGCAGAACACCGGCACATACGCCACCATGTTTGCGTCGTCGCAGTTGAACCACAGCACGCCGCCTATCTCGTCGGGCAGCCACGAACGCATCTGGCACACCATCGTCATGCCCGACTGCTGCGTGGCGATGGGGCGTTCGCGGAACATCGCATTACCCTCGCTGTCCTTGTACGACATCGGCAGCGGTCGGATGGGCATCCCCCACGGACCCGCGCTCACATCGGTCGTCATGTCGAGCGGCGTCCCCTCGAAGTGGTCGCGCATGTCCGCCATGATGCCCCGCACATCCACCAGCGTGTCAGGCTTTATCCACAGCGGCAGATGGTCGCATGTGGCAAAGTCACCGTTGATGTAGGGCAGGTATTGGTCCATCTCAGCCTTGTCTGCTACATGATGGCGGAAGAAACTGTACACGCGGGCATCGGCATAGCGCACATTCTCGAAGTCGATGGGACAGTACGCATCGCGGAACGAGAAGTCGCTGTCCTTGCCGCTGAAGTAACCCTTCTCGCGTGCAAACGAGATGACATCCTTGGCATAGAGGCAGTTCTCCTTGTCGCGCAGCGGGAACTGGCGTATGCGCGAGAGGTTCGCGTGGGCGCAGATGCAGTCGTCGGGCACGCGCAGCGCCACCCATACCGCCCCCTTGCGGCCCGGGCCCTTGCCGATGATTTCCATTATCCATGCCTCCTCCTTGTCGCAGATGGTGATGGTCTCGCCGCTCGAGTTGTAGCCGTATTCCTCCACGAGGTCCGTCATCCATTCAATGGCCTCGCGCGCTGTGGCCGAGCGTTCCAGCGCCAACTGCATCATGCTGAAGTAGTCGAGCATGCCCTCCTCGTTCACCAGTTCGAGCCGACCGTCGAAGGTCGTCTCCACGATGCTCACCTGTCGTTCGTTCATCATACCGACGACGCCGTAGGTATATTCCACCTGGTCCACATACTGTCCTTCCCGGCGGGGTCCCCAGCCGTTGATGGCGATGCGTTCGCCCTTCTCATGCCGTCCGGCGGGCGAGTACGACAGGGCACCGGCAAAGCCGAAACCGTCGCAGTTGTAGGTACAGATCACGCTGCCATCCTTCGAGGCTTTCTTGCCTACGATGAGGTTGGTGCATGCCGATGATTCCGTCATGCAGCCTACGAGGGCCAGCAGGACGAGAGCAGAAGACTTGAGGATATTCATACGCATAGAATTCATTGTTTTATGCAAAGGTAGATAAAAAACCAAAACGGCCACCACGGATGAAGATATTTTTCATATCGGTCGGCTTCGCTGGTTGTAAGGTGAAGGGTCAATAGGGATACGGACTTCTTGGAGAATGTGATGCGGGCGTACCCGCGTTGTTTAAAGGTGTCTCGTTATCGCTGCTCTTCCAATCTTCGGTAAAAATGCGTCTGCATGGGATTTTCGCTTTTCTTTTCAGTGTTTTCTTTGATGGAAACCATGTCTCACAGCGATGAGTTGGGTGGGCAAAATTTTATGGGCGTAACTCTGCGCAGTCAGTTCATCGTAAAGTAGTACTTTTTCGTGTTTTAAGCGTGCGTTATTCTCGTATTTGGGTGCTTTTTCTTAAATCACTGCAAAGATACAACATTCTGTTTGGCGTTTTCGCCGAGTCTATTCACAGATACCTCTCGATGTGATTTTTCCGCTATCATCTTGTCAATATTCTCATTTCTTGATGCAGTGATTCTCAAATCCAGTGCAAAGATACAACATTTGGTTGGGCGTTTTCTGCAAGTAGATTCACAGATACTTCTCGGCTGGATTTTCTTATTGATATTCACATTTCTTGATGCAGTGATTCTCAAATCCAGTGCAAAGATACAACATTCGGTTGGCCGTTCTATACGAGTCGATTCACAGATACTTCTCGGCTGGATTTTTGCAAGGAAATCCATAAGCAGACAGTCCCATCATTATGATACAGTTGGCTGTCGTTGTCACATAATCAATCACTGGGTTGGCATGCGCGTGTGAGCTGGTAATGCGGTCTCTCTCCCGCCGAATGGTTCGATGCTGCCGCGGGGAAATACATCCGGGTGAGCTTGTTCTTGTACATCTTTTGCAAGGGAACATCATCGTCGATGCTGAAGGCATAGGTGTGGCGATTGCCACGGGCGGAATAGATTTGCATGGTAAAAAGAGTTGTGCGAACCCATGCAGTAATCAAAAACGTAGTGGTCGGATGCACAGTTACAAAATATAATCCATTTCAAAATATATTTCAAGCACGATATTAACAATAGTCGTACGATTTCTATCGTTGTTTCGTGTATGGCGATTACAGACCGTTCTGAGAGCCGAAAAGCGTCATTGGAGCCTACCTGATGCGCCCCACCCAACGCGGTCGAGCGCCCTACCGATGGGTGCGGTCTGCCGAGCGGTTCCCCATCGCGTCCGTGCGGTTGAAAAGCCGTGAATGCAATGTAATGCAGTGAAACACATTGTTTAACACTCCATATAACCTCTTTTCAGTCGCTCGTACCACGACGAGCGGTATGGTGTCAAAGTGTCAAAGTGTCAAGTGTCAAAGTTGTATGTCTAAAACCCGCCGCCCCCTCGTGGAAAAGCTTAATTATATATATATATATAAATATATATATATATATAATTAAATATATATTATTATAAATTATTATCTCTCTCCCCTCT
>R22__coassemble_189_pt1 | contig 47828 bp, 54 predicted proteins | sample R22__metabat2_low_PE_006 | metagenome-assembled genome bin R22
GCTTGCCGAGGTCCGTGGTGGCGTCCCTTTCGGAAAGCGGGTGCAAAGGTAAGGCTACTTTTCTTTCCTACCAAACTTTTCAACAACTTTTTTTGAGAAAAATGAAACTTTTTTTTGGCCAAAAATGTTTTTTCACTGATATAGTGCAATTTGCAAAAATTACGTTTTTACCCTTTTTAGTCTCGGAATGCCATGATCGGCCACAATTATGCCCAAAAGAATGAAAAACGTCCCTATCAGAGCGATGAACGTGAAAGGCTCATGAAGCACCAAAACGGAGCATAGAAGTGACACTATAGGTTGTGTGTACATATAGTTACTTGCCCGCACCACATCAAGTTTGCGCAGCACCATGTTCCATGAGAAGAAACAGCCGAAACTTGCCACGAGGCTCAAGAAAAGCAAGTTTCCCCAAACCACTGGATGCGAGAGCGCTTCAAAGTGGAACGCATCACCCCCACGTGCGGCCATGAAGGGAAGTATGGTGACAAGGCCATAGAAGAAGACCTTGCGGGTGAGGAAAAGAGTATCGTATCGGGCATTGAGAGGCCGTATGATGACAGTATACACCGCCCAGCAAAGGGCTGCGCCAAAGGCGAGAAGGTCGCCGACAGGGTTGACCTCAACCAAAAAATTGCCATTGAGCACCACAAATGCCTCACCCACCAAGGCGATGAGCGATCCTATGGCAAGACGGCTGGTCAACTTTATCTCACGAAACAGCAGGATGGAGAGCAAAGAAGCCAGCAGAGGAGTGACGCACACTATTAGAGCCACATTAGACGAGGTAGTATATTGCAAGGCCGTGTTCTCGGTAAGGAAGTACATGGATCCTCCGGTAATGCCGAGCGCCATCATACGCAGTTCATCAAAGAACGTATCGGCAAACAGACGATGATGGCAGAACGGAAGGATGCAAAAATATGCCAAGATGAAACGATAAACCATGATTTCGGATGGAGTAAGACCATGAAGAAGCAATATCTTGCTGGAAGAGAAGGTAGTACCCCACACAAAAATGGTGGCTAAAGCCAACAGATGCCAGCCCCAATGGATGGATTTGGAAGTATGTTTTGCCGTCATTCTTTCAAAAAACGCACAAAAATACTTCTTTTATTACAAAAAAGTATAACCGAAAAGAGATTATTCGTACTTTTGCGCGGAAAAAGAATGCTACCCTCGCGCATACGCACGCATGTACGCATACGCAATGTTTAATAAGTACGCATCCACAACCTATTTAAATAAAGAAAAATGAAGAAAGACTACAAGCGAGAAACGCTGTGTGTCCAGGCCGGATGGCAGCCGAAAAATGGTGAGCCACGCGTTTTGCCTATCTGGCAGAGTACTACATTCAAATATGACAACAGCGAAGAGATGGCACAACTCTTCGATCTGGAAAAGTCGGGATATTTCTACACCCGTCTCCAAAACCCCACGAATGATGTTGTGGCATCGAAGATTGCTGCCCTCGAGGGCGGCATTGGAGCCATGCTGACTTCAAGCGGTCAAGCGGCCAACTTCTTCGCAGTGTTCAACATCTGCGAAGCAGGCTGTCACGTGGTCAGCACATCGGCCATCTACGGAGGTACCTACAACCTGTTCGGCGTGACAATGAAGAAACTCGGCATTGATGTCACCTTTGTCAATCAAGATGCCCCAGAAGAGGAAATCGAAGCCGCCATAAAGCCCAACACACGTTGCATCTTCGGAGAAACCATTTCAAACCCCGGTTGCGAGGTGCTCGACATTGAGAAGTTCGCCCGCATTGCACATCGTAACGGTCTGCCCCTGATTGTCGACAACACATTCGCCACTCCCATCAACTGTCGTCCCATCGAATGGGGAGCAGACGTAGTGACACACTCCACAACCAAGTATATGGACGGACATGCCGGCACTGTAGGCGGCGTAATCGTGGACAGCGGCAATTTCGATTGGGATGCACATGCAGACAAATTCCCCGGGCTGACCACTCCTGACGAAAGTTACCATGGTCTAACCTACACCAAGCGCTTCGGACATGCAGCTTACATCACCAAGGCCACCACTCAACTGATGCGTGATCTTGGCAGCATACAGGCTCCGCAGAATGCCTATTACATAAACCTGGGCCTCGAAACTCTCCATCTGCGCATGCAACGCCATTGCGAGAATGCACAGAAGGTGGCAGAATGGCTCGAAGCCGATGACCGCGTAGCATGGGTTAACTACTGCGGACTGAAGAGCAGCCCCTACCATGAACTGGCTCAGAAGTATCTCCCAAACGGCTCGTGCGGTGTTATCGCGTTCGGACTGAAAGGTACGCGTGAAGATGCCATTGCCTTCATGGACCGTCTGAAGATGATTGCCATCGTGACTCATGTTGCCGACGCCCGCAGTTGTGTGCTCCACCCTGCCAGCCATACACACCGCCAACTCTCCGACGAGCAGTTGCGCGAGGCGGGCATTGCACCCGACTTGATACGTCTGTCAGTGGGCATCGAAAACGTTGATGATATCATCGGCGACATTGCCCAAGCGCTCGAAGGCTGATAGCCACCGATTACATATAATAACCGGGCCCGATTTTTCGGGCCCGGTTATTTATTGGGAAAAAGAACGTTACTGTTCGACATGAACACGCGTGCAGTCCTTCGTCTTATATGGTACGCGGTTGGCGTTGGCAGGTTCATCGGGATAATCACCGACACGCTCAACCGAATTGCTACGTACCACCAGACTATCGACACTGTAGACATCAAGGATACGCGGATCATTGAGGATGAAATGATTACCTTCGATAAGCACATTACGATTGTAGGCACTCTCGGCACGATCGCTGCGTGGACCCGCATTTGACGCAATAGGAGCCCAACCCCAAGTCCAAGCTCCATACATGCAGCGGTCAAAGGTGTTGTTGCGAATCACAACATCACGTGGGCCAGCCTGCTCATACCAATAATAGCCATCCCCTTCAAAGAGGAGGGATGCGCCAGAAGTATGAAACCAACAATCTTCAATGACCATTCGTTCACGTGATCCAAGCAGGAAACCACGAGCTCTGTTATTTCCAAGACGGCAGCCCTTGATGAGCACATCGGGGTATTGCTTTCGGGCGATGAGGTCACCCACAGAAACGGCTGAGAGGTCCCCGTCAATAGTGACGACACTCTGCACGCTGTTAAGTTTTTCCACATCCATCACCCGACATTCAGTCTGAGTGATGAGGTTGGCCTGCTTGACAATTTCGGCTTCAACTCCTGGCTCGAAGACATCCAGATTATGTTGTGCATCGTTGGAAAACCCCACCAGCAACTGGTTTGGAGAAACTATTTTGCTGATAGTACAATAAATACCGTGAATATTGGTAGCATCGTCAATCTGATTGAAGAACTCGCAGTCGAGAATCCGCAGATAGCCATCACACAATACGAAATGGGTAGCATCAGCAGTAATGCTCACCATGCGATCAGTACCAGGCGAAGGTACCACACGAACATGATCAAGTTCGATATCCTTTGCGAATTGGCCCACTACGCCCATACCTCCAGCATGGAAGATATTGATGTCGTGCAAAAGAATACCCGTCGAATGGTCGAGCACAATGGCGGGGCAATACCGCTTGGCAGCACCCATTACCATGATGTTGCCCACAGTGGCTTTAACATCCTGACAGTATAAGCGATAGGTGTCGTTTCCCAAATCGTCAACAGGCATCGACGAGTCAAGCCAATAATCAAGGGCCCGCCATGCAGGTTCTCGCCTATCGACATCAAACTCAAGCATGTGATGCGAGGGATACTCATTTCCCAAGGTGTCGCAGAAATGCAGACAGCCATCAGCGTAGTAGTGCGGGAAGGCGTCAGAAAAGTGGAGGTCGATGGTGTTCTCCCCTACTCCAACGACGGTACCTTCGTTGTGAAAGGTTCGGGCATAATCAATGGAGATGCCACCGATGGTGATATCCTCACAATCTGTAACGGAAATCGGCGACATGAAGCCATGAAGCAAGATATGGGCATCCTCGCCACGCAACTCAAAGTGTTTCATTGACTCCAGATCGAGAAGGATGCGCTTGAGTGAAGCATCGTTATTGCTCACATACTGATAGCGTTCATAAGCAAACTCGGGATAGACATTATAAGTGCCTTCAGGGATAACCAGCACAGAGGCTCCCCGTGCACGACAATCATCGAGGGCACGATGAAACGCAAGCGTGGCATCACCGTCCATTCCATAGGTATCCATATAGTCGGCAAGCGACAACACGACGCCTTCTTTTTCGGCACACGAAGCAAGCAGTGCCACAACCAGCAACGACAATGCTACCCGACGCATCATTTCAGGCTGAAGGAAACAGTATTATCGGCTTTGTTTGCGACCACACGGGTGGTACGTTTACCCGTAGTATGATTCGTCACAACCACCTGCAGACGATTGCCCTTCGAAGTTACCTCTACATCAAAGTCAGAGCCGAAACCCTTGACATTACGAAGAGCAATGTGATCCCAACCCTGCGGCAGACGAGGTGAAAGGGTGAATGAACGCAGGCCAGTAGGACGAAGGCCAAACATACCCTCGATGATAGCACGACAGTAAAGGCCACTCTCGGCTGAAAGATGACGTTGTGAGCCCTCGGGCCATGCCTCGATGGGATAAGGAACATGTGTACCAAGGAGACGAGTCTGGCTGTAATGGTGCATGAAGTCGGTTGCCGTCTTGGTGTCACCGGCAATGTAGATACCACGAAGAGAATAGAGGGTGGAACGATCCCAGAAAGTCTCACTGCCTTCCTGAGTAAGCAGACCATCATCGGTCATCAGTGCCGGAGAAGTAAGAGCAGCGATGGTACCCTCGGCACGATTCTCAAGACCTACGATAAGCGGCATGCAGATCCAGGAGCGCAACAAGTCGTTGCCATCATAATAACGATAGGTATGATAACCCTTCATATCGGCTCCGAAGTATGCCTCAATGGCCTTGGCAAGGGCATCCGCCTGACGGGTGTAGGTCTTGGCAAGAGCACTGCTCTCACCCAGTTCGCCTGCAAGCATAGCAGCCGAACGCAACGCATCGTAATAAAGGGTAGAGGTGCAGAGGTTTGCTTCTCCGGCAGGGAAACGTCCTTCCAACTCATCACAGTCGGAACGGACGACACCTTGTTCATTGAGTTGACGACGGCAGTACTCCAAGCACCAAGTGATGAGGGGCCACAGTTGACGTGCCTCCTCACGATCACCGCGAGTCATAATGTAGCGGCTGGCACCATGAGCAATCATGGCGGCATCACCTCGATCGCCGGCTCCGTTCCAGATATCTTTGCCTTCGGCAATAATGGAACTGGGAATGGGCTCGTATGCATCGTTCATGAAACGGGCAAAATGCAGGTAACTGGTAAGAGCGGAAGCATTGCCTTTTCCATAGCCTGTGAAGGGGAAGAAGGGATTGACATATTCGGCTTGATCGTTTGCCCAGATGGCGGCATAATAGGATTCGCCACCAGGAGCGTGCAGATAACCGCCTGCTGTCTTGAAAATACTTTCTGAGGCACGAATCTTGGCAAAGCGAAATTCTCTGTCGATGACCTCATCGGGAGTGTCAAGGACAAGTGTGCCATCCATACCCTCAACAAAGGCTCGGCGTGCTGTCACCTCAGCATCCACTTCAGCAACAAGGGGCTTCTCTGTCTGACGATAAGCCTGAAAGACAGCGCCAAAGGAGAGAGTTGCACCTGGCTGAACGGTATAGGTACCACTTCCAACAAGCGATGACTGGATGTTATAGGCTCCATCAACACCTTTCTCGGGTAAAGTTGTGAAGGTTTGGCAGAATTCAGGAACGTAAACGACCAACGGACGCCCACTGATATTGGTGAGCGTATATTTCTCCACCATCATGGGTTTATCTACCGTAGGAGTGATGATGCGGTCCAACATTACGGAAGCAGAGCCGCCATGTGAAAGGCCCGGAACACCCAGAGAGAAGGTGCTCACCGTTCTCACCCATCCATCGATGGAAACGTTCTGTACCTGCTCATTGCACAAGGAATAGCCATTGACGCTGAGCAGTGAGATAACATCGGTAGCCACACGGTGCATAAGGCTAGCATGGGTGTTATTGGGAATAGTGCGCAGCATGGGAAATACCAATGAGCGCTCACTGCAAAAAGCACCTGAGGCATCTACGCCCCAACGGAGGACGACTGCCATCTGCTCTCCGCTCATCTCGATATGGTCACTGTAAGGAAGCGTCTGCTCTGAAGGGGTGAACACTATGCCGTTTCCTTCCTCGGAAAGGCTCCAACAGGTTTTCACATCACCAGCATATGCGACAAACGCCGCACAAATCAACGTTGCAAGGAATAAAAAGGTCTTTTTCATTTGTCGGTCATATTGAATTCAAGACATCCGCCAGCCATGATGGCAGCATAGTCAATATACGGAAGGTCATAGGGTTCACCATTCAGTGTGACAGAACCGATATAACGGTTGACATCAGAGTTGCCATTGGCAACAATCTCAAAGGACTTACCCTCGGGAAGGGCGATAGTAACCTTGTCAAACAAAGGTGAGCCGAAGAAGAAACGTCCACATGCGGGTTCGGGCTGATAGAAGCCCATAGCCGAAAGCACATACCAAGCCGACATCTGACCGGCGTCTTCATTGCCGGCAAGTCCATTGGGATCAGCGAAATAGAGTTCCGAACAAATCTTGCGTACGAGGTCGGCCGTCTTGTTGCGTTCACCAGCCATCGAATAAAGATAGATTATGTGGTGGCTGGGCTCATTACCATGGACATATTGCCCGATAAGTCCCGAGATGTCTGCAGATACATTCTCTCCCTCAAGTTTGGAGTCAGCAACAAACAGGCTGTCGAGGTTCTCCAGCATCTGCTCGCGTGAACCAAAGGCAGCCTCCAGTCCCTCTAAATCATGGGGGGCCAGCCAGGTGTATTGCCAGGCATTGCCCTCGCAGTAGTCATCCTCGCGATGATCGCTGTGATAAGGGTTGAAAGGCTCGCGGAAAGTTCCATCAGCCATGATACCACGCACGAAGCGGGTCTCGGGGTCAAAATGACGACGCCACGAATGGCTGCGTTCGAGGAAGTATTCGTAGTCCTCTGTCTTGCCCAGCTTGAGGGCAGCCTGGGCAAGAGCCCAGTCGGCAATAGCATACTCCATCTCGTAAGCAACTGACTCATTGTACATCTCGCTGGGAATGTAGCCATACTGCATACGCAGGCCTTGTCCGCGATTAGTGCGCATAGCCGATTCTTTCAGTGCCTCATAGGCATGCTCAACGTCAAAGCCGTCAAAGCCTTTTGTGATAGCATCAGCCAGCACGCATACACCAGGATTGCCCACCATGCACCACGTCTCGCAGCCCATCAGATGCCAGACAGGAAGTTTGCCCTCCTTGTCATAGATTTCGATGAAGGTATTCATCATGTCTGTCTCCTTCTCGGGATGAAGAATACTGAAGAGAGGCATCTCTGCACGATAGGTATCCCACAAGGAAAGAGTGGTATAGCGGTTCGGGCCATCCACATCGCTGAACAGAGCGGGAGAAATCATCGTATGATACAAGGCAGTATAGAAGATGGTACGGGCAGTAACGTCGGTAGTTTCGATGGAAACTTTTCCCAATTCCTTGTTCCATGCCTCGCGGGCTGCAGCGCGAACTGCATCGAAATTCCATCCACGAAGTTCAGCAATCATATTGGCTTCGGCCTTCTGCTCAGAAACAGGCGAAAGGGCCACCTTGACCATTACAGTGCCGGGATCGTCGAAATCAAAACGATAATAGTTGCCATCATGTCCGTGCTGAGTGCAGGCTGTGAAAGGCTTGGAGAACTCGGCAGCAAACCAGAGACGTTGGTCGTCAGCCCAGCCTCTGGAATGACGGTAGCCTACAATGTGGGTTTTGTCCACAATGTCGATATGAGCTGCAGTGACACGGTCGCCGAGACCATCCTCAAGGTCGAATACGATGGCAGCATCCTGTGCATCCTTCGGGAAGGTAAAACGCGAAAGGCCTACACGTTCTGTAGCCGTCAATTCGGCAAGCACATCATAACGTTCCAAACGAACCTTGTAGTATTCAGGCAATGCCACCTCGGTGGAACGGTCAGCATAAGACCAGAGACCAGAGTTGGGATCTTCCTCTTCTCCACGGGCATAAGTGAGGTCGGTACCGATGACTGGCATCAAGCAGATATCCTGCAGATCGCCACAGCCCGTTCCGCTCAAGTGGGTATGGGTGAAGCCTATAACGGTAGAATCGCTGTCATGGTAACCAGAACACCAATCCCAATCCTGAGGAATAGACGAAGCGCCCAACTGCACCATGCCAAAAGGCACGCTGGCACCTACGAACACATGTCCGTGACCGCCACTTCCGATCTTGACGTTTACATTCGACACATAGTCATCCGGCTGATGGCCGGAACAGCCAAACAAGACAGCCACGCATAGGGCTGACATTACAAAACGGTACTTTCCTTTCATCATTATTATGGTTTTTTGTTGAATTCTCATTTATGCGTACAAAAATACATATCTTTTTCGGCATAGCAAACTATCCTTTTCAAAAACCATGCATCAGTTGCATGGCATCAAAGATGAATGCTTACCGCGTTGAGCCGTACACAATGACGCGTGTGCTTTCCAGACGTCCTCCTTCGCTGGGATTCAGCCAACGTAAGCATAACGTATGGTCGCCTTCTTCTAAGTCGTATATCCAGCACAACTCTGCTGTACGCTCATGGAAATCAGCAGGGTAGCGCATCGTTTCCCTTACAACGCCATCCACCTCTACTTCCACCTCAGCCACATATCCTGAGGGAACACCGGCCAAATATCCACTCACAACGATACCACAACCGCTGAAAGGCCATTCACAACAGTCTGCCACGGGCTGACCGCCCTTCACCTCAACGACCTCCAGACCTTCGAACGACTGCTCGAGACGTACGGGAACAGGCTGCTGACCGCAGATGCGATAAGCATCACCCATGTCCTTTCCTCCATTAGCAAGAATGAGTTGATGAGCGGCTTCAAGACTATATTGACAGGCATCACTCAACGACATCGTCGTATAGGCAAAATCCCTATCTTCCACAGCGGTAAGATTCTTGGTCCATTCGACAGGGATACGACTGTAACCGAGCACACATCCCAGGATACCACCTGCTGATGCGGGATTGCAGTCACTGTCCTGGCCGCAACGGGTGGAAATCTCAAGAGTTCGGGCAAAGTCTCCCTCACCGTAGAGCAAACCTATGACAATGTAAGCGCTGTTGATGAGTGCATCTATGTCAAAGACCGCCTTGACGCCATCAGGACAGCCAATTTCGTCAGACCATTTTTCCTCAACGAGGCTCCAGGTCTTGAGCCAATCGTCAGGATACATGTGATGCCAGGAAATGACATCCTGCATGCAACGGCTGAAGCGGCTCTGCTCGGGGATTGCACGAAGAGCCTCTGTGACAATGGTTTCGACATCGTCGTGACGGAAAGCCTCAGCATACATGGCAGCAACGAACACTCCGCCATACCATCCATCACCGTAGTTCATGATATGACCTATCTTGTCGGCAATCTCACTTGCCGAAACCGGCATGCCAGGGCTCATGATGCCGGCAAAGTCTGCCTCAATCTGAAAGTCAATGTCATCAGCATGGGGATTGTTCTTCCAATACCCACTGGCAGGAGGAAGGATGCCGCGATGGATGTTGTAACGACCTGCCTGATTGGCATGCCATAACGGATAGCCCGCATCAGCATAGGCTGTGGCGAAGGAATCAACGGGAGCATCAAGGCCTGCACGGTGAATCACCTCCACAAACGTAAGGTCCATATAGAGATCATCGTACAGTCCAGGAATATTGTCGTAATACCATTCAACCTGACCATCCGGCCAATTGATGGGAATCGTATCGGAAATGGTGGTGCCTTGATAGCGGAACTCCGTAGGGCCTCCATATGTACACCCTATTACCTGCCCAGCCCAGGCACCACGGATTTTATCCGCCATAACTTCCTTATCAATAACAAATTGGCGTGAGTCAGTACAACTCACCAACGCCAGCAGGCAAAGCCCGCTCCATAACAAACGATGATTCATAGGACAAATGGTTTTTCTATTGCAAAGATAAGGCTAAATGAAAGAAACTGCAAACATTAGCAATGTTTTCTATCGCGCAACCTCATTGAAAGCCACAAAAGACTGAAGCGACCAGAATTTGGCATTGCTCAGTCGTATTACCTACAAAAACGGACAAGCAACAATTGCTTTTTCACAACGGAACTTTGCTTTTCCGTTTTTGAGCTTTGAAACGAAATTTTCGATGCATTGAAATTCAATCTTGATGCGATGAAATTCAAAATCATCGCATTGGAAATTCCGTTTCAAAGTTCATTTTTCTTTTTTTATCGGATTTTTTCCTCAGCATTGACTTTATTTTCAAATTATGGGCAATACTCTCAGAAAAATTGTCCGTCTCTACCCATTCAGATATCCTTATCGCTGTTTTCCGATATACAGTCGGCTCAACCGAATGAACAATCTACGCCCTGCCATGAATATGCCATCATCGTATACATTGTCTTTTTCGCCATAAAACAGTCTAATAATGCCAATTGACGGTATTTCTCCAACCACTCAAGGGCGTTCTTGCAGATAATCTCAACGAACAAGAAGGCTGACACTGCAAAAGCAAGTTTCGCTTTGCCGTCTGAGGAAGAGTTGCCCTGTCGTTCAAGAGAGCACTGCGCAAAACCAGGAAGAATCTCCGCGCAAAGTCAAGGAGAAACATTGCTCTAAGCCATAAAGAAGGAGCCGACGAAAGGAAAACAGAAACAGGCCCGCATCACTGCGTGCCTGTTTCAATTCAGTATTTTGGCTATGATTACTCTGCGGGAGTTTCGGCAACGGCGTCAGCTTCAACAGCAGGAGCCTCGGCCTTGGGAGCGGCCTTCTTTGAACGACGTGTGCGGGTAGCCTTCTTAACGGTCTTGGCCATGTTCTCGTCGAAGTCAACGAGTTCAATGAAGCAGATAGGAGCAGCATCATCCTGGCGGGTGCCAAGCTTGATGATGCGGGTGTAGCCACCGGGACGGTCGCCGACCTTGTTGATTACTTCACCGAACAGTTCGCTGACAGCGTGCTTGTCCTTGAGATAGCTGAAAACGACACGACGGCTATTAGTGGTATCGTTCTTGGCCTTGGTGATAAGGGGCTCGACATACTTCTTCAGTGCCTTTGCCTTGGGGAGAGTCGTAGTGATTCTTTTGTGCTTGATCAGGGAGCAGGCCATGTTAGCCATCATTGACTCTCTGTGGGATGCAGTACGACTCAGGTGATTGAGTTTCTTATTATGTCTCATTGGTTTGATTAATCTTTATCAAGTTTATACTTTGAAATATCTGTTCCAAACGAAAGATTCAGACTCTCGAGCAAATCATCAAGCTCAGTGAGCGATTTCTTACCGAAGTTGCGGAACTTAAGGAGGTCAGTCTTGTTGAACTGTACCAGGTCACCGAGGGTCTCCACGTCGGCTGCCTTGAGGCAGTTGAGGGCGCGTACGGAGAGGTTCATGTCGATGAGCTTGGTCTTCAGGAGCTGACGCATGTGCAGTACTTCCTCGTCGAACTCTTCATTGTTGTCGAAGTCAGAGCTTTCGATGGAGATCTTCTCGTCGGAGAAGAGCATGAAGTGATAGATGAGGATCTTGGCTGCTTCCTTGAGGGCATCCTTCGGGTGAATGGAACCATCGGTCGTAATTTCAAGGACGAGCTTGTCGTAGTCGGTCTTCTGCTCTACGCGGAAGGGCTCGATAGCGTACTTGACGTTACGGATCGGAGTGTAGATGGAATCGATCGGAATAGTATTGATATCGGTGCAGAACTGGCGGTTCTCGTCAGAGGGAACATAGCCACGGCCCTTGTTGATACTGATTTCGATCTGCATCTTTGCCTTGGAATCTAAGTGGCAAATAACCAACTCGGGATTTAACACTTCAAATCCACTCAGATATTTACCTATATCACCGGCGCGGAACTCGGAAGTATTCTCAACGGTGATGTTCACCTTCTCGGTCTCGACCTCCTCGACAAGCTGCTTGAGACGCACCTGCTTGAGGTTGAGAATGATATTGGTGACATCTTCCTTGACGCCCGTAACGGTAGCAAATTCGTGCTCAACACCTTCGATCTTGATGGTGTTGATGGCGAAGCCTTCCAGTGAGGAAAGGAGAATGCGGCGCAGGGCATTGCCGATGGTAATACCAAAGCCCGGCTCGAGGGGGCGAAATTCGAACTTGCCGAATTTCGAGTCCGCCTCCAACATGATTACTTTGTCAGGTTTTTGAAATGCTAATATCGCCATTGGAAATTAATTCTTAGAGTACAATTCGACAATCAGTTGTTCCTTGATATTCTCAGGAATATCTTCGCGTGCGGGGATGCTCATGAACTTACCAGCCTTCTGAGCCTCATCCCACTCAAGCCATGAGTACTTGGCGTGGTTGAAACCAGCCAGGCTGTTCTCGATGACTTCGAGAGACTTTGAGCGTTCGCGTACAGCAACAACGTCACCGACCTTTACAGAATAGGAAGGGATGTTAAGCACCTTGCCGTTGACGGTGATGTGACGGTGGCTGACGAGCTGACGGGCAGCTGCGCGGGTGGGAGCAATACCGAGACGATAAACAACATTGTCGAGACGAGCTTCAAGGAGCTGGAGCAGTACGACACCGGTGATGCCGTCCTTGCGCTCAGCCTTGTTGAAGAGATTGCGGAACTGAGCCTCGAGGACACCGTAGGTGTACTTGGCCTTCTGCTTCTCAGCGAGCATGACACCATACTCGGAAGTCTTACGACGCTTGTTGTTGCCGTGCTGTCCAGGAGCATAGGGCTTCTTGCTGAGCACCTTATCTGCTCCGAAAATGGGCTCGCCGAATTTGCGAGCAATCTTGGACTTAGGACCTGTATATCTTGCCATTTCTTACTTGTTTTTTAGATTAAACTCTTCTTCTCTTGGGAGGACGGCAACCGTTGTGGGGCAGCGGTGTTACGTCGATGATCTCAACAACCTCAATACCGGCGGTATGTGTGGCACGGATGGCAGACTCACGTCCGTTACCGGGACCCTTGACATAGGCCTTCACTTTACGCAGACCAAGGTCATAGGCGATCTTGGCGCAATCCTCTGCTGCCATCTGGGCGGCATACGGAGTGTTCTTCTTAGAACCACGGAAGCCCATCTTACCTGCGGAAGACCAGCTGATGATCTGACCTTCGTCGTTGGCAAGAGCAACAATGATGTTATTGAAGGAAGAGTGTACATGGAGCTGGCCCATAGCACCGACCTTCACATTTCTTTTCTTTGTTACGACTGATTTTTTTGCCATATCTTAATTTGTTTTTTGTGCATGAAAATTACTTCGTAGCCTTCTTCTTGTTGGCAACAGTTTTCTTGCGACCCTTACGTGTGCGGGCATTGTTTTTGGTGCTCTGTCCACGAACGGGAAGACCGAGACGATGACGAACGCCACGATAGCAGCCGATATCCATCAGTCGCTTGATGTTGAGCTGAACTTCGGTGCGGAGGTCACCTTCGACCTTGTATTCTTCACCGATGACTTCACGGACGCGAGCGGCCATGTCGTCAGTCCAGTCCTTAACCTTAATTTCTTTATCCACGCCGGCTTTCTCAAGGATCTTCACGGCGCTGCTACGACCAATACCGTAGATATAGGTCAATGCAATTTCTCCTCTTTTGTTCTGAGGAATGTCTACTCCGACAATTCTTATAGCCATATACTAATAGTGATTTTAATACTGTTTTTAGAATTATCCCTGGCGCTGTTTCTCCTTGGGATTTTTCTTGTTGATAACATAGAGAGTTCCGTGACGACGCACAATCTTGCAATCAGCGGAACGCTTCTTTAAAGATGCTCTTACTTTCATTGTTGTATCTGTTTTTTATTTGTATCTAAAACTGATTCTTCCTTTGGTCAGGTCATAAGGAGACATTTCCACCTTCACCTTGTCACCGGGCAGGATCTTGATATAATGCATACGCATCTTACCTGAAATGGTGGCCGTAATTTGGTGGCCGTTTTCCAACTCTACGCGGAAATTGGCATTGGATAATGCCTCGACGACGGTTCCGTCTTGTTCAATAGCTGATTGTTTGGACATATTAGTTCTGTTTATTTCTTAATACTTCGTCTACGAAATCGAACGAGGAAAGGATGTCTGCCTTGGTGAGACCTACGGCGATGGTGTGCTCGAAGTGAGCAGCAGGCTTCTGATCGATGGTGCTGACGCCCCAACCGTCATTCTGCCAGACAATCTCACGACGCTTCATCGTAATCATAGGTTCTATCGCAATAACCATTCCTTTCTTCAACTTGACACCGTTACCACGTCTTCCGTAGTTCGGCACTGCAGGGTCCTCATGCATTTCACGGCCCACACCGTGGCCGGTAAATTCACGGACGACGCCATAGCCGTGACGTTCGCAGTGCTGCTGGACGGCATTGCCGATATCACCGATGCGCTTGCCTACTACGGCCTGTTCAATGCCGAGGTAAAGGCTTTCGCGAGTGACACGGAGAAGTTCCTTGACTTCCTCGGAGACTTCACCCACCGCAAAGGTGAATGCAGAGTCGCCGCAATATCCGTTCATATATGTACCGCAGTCAACGCTTACGATATCACCGTCCTTCAAGGGGATGTCATTGGGTATGCCGTGAACGATCATGTCGTTGACCGACGTACACAATGTTCCCGGGAAGGCCGGCAGTCCCGGCTCGAAGTTGGGGAATCCCTTGAAAGTAGGGATTGCCCCATGGTCGCGGATGAATTCCTCGGCCACCTTATCGAGCTGGAGGGTTGTAACACCCGGTTTGATAAGTTTGGCTACCTCCGCCAAGGTGCGCCCCACAAGGAGGTTCGCCTGACGCAGGAGTTCAATTTCTTCGTCTGTTTTAAGAAATATCATACCAAATCTTAATATGCAGCACCCGAACGGCCCTTGATGCGGCCGCCCTTGAGAAGACCATCGTAATGACGCATGAGCAGGTGGCTCTCGATCTGCTGGAGGGTGTCGAGGACGACACCTACCATGATGAGGAGCGAAGTACCACCGAAGAACTGAGCGAATTCACGACTGACGCCAAACATGCGGGCAAAAGGAGGCAGGATGGCGATAACAACAAGGAACAGAGCACCCGGCCAAGTGATGAGAGACATCACCCTGTCGATATAGTCGGCAGTGGCCTTGCCAGGCTTGACACCCGGGATGAATCCGTTGTTGCGCTTCAGGTCATCGGCCATCTGTGTCGGATTGACAGTGATGGCGGTGTAGAACAGCGTGAACAGGATGATGAGGATTGCAAACACGAGGTTGTAAAGCCAACCGTCGGTGTTCAGAAGCTGCATCACGAAGTTTCCGGCATTCTCAATCTTATCAGCACGTACAAACGACAGAGGGATGAACATGATGGCCTGGGCAAAGATGATAGGCATTACGTTAGCAGCATTCACCTTGAGGGGAATGTACTGACGTGCACCACCAAACTGCTTGCCACCGCTGATCTGCTTTGCATACTGTACAGGAATCTTGCGGACGCCCTGAGTGAGAGCAATGGCTGCCATGAACACGAAGAACAAGGCAACAATCTCGAACAGGAACATGATGAGACCACCTGCACCGGGAGCAGACATGCGAGAAGTCACCTCCTGGATGAGAGCCTGCGGGAAGCGGGCGATGATACCAATAAGGATGATGAAGGAGATACCGTTGCCGATACCCTTGTCGGTAATGCGCTCACCGAGCCAAAGGATAAACATGCTACCAGCAGCCAGGATAATGGTAGAGGTAACCATGAAAGCCGTGTGGCTGATGCCAGGGTTGATGGCACCAGGAGCCTGATACTGCAGGTTGAGCAGGTAAGCAGGAGCCTGGAGAATGAGCACGATAATCGTCAGGTAACGGGTAATCTGATTGATCTTACGACGGCCGCTCTCGCCCTCACGCTGCATCTTCTGGAAGTAAGGAACTACCATGGCGAGCAGCTGAACAACAATCGATGCGGAAATGTACGGCATGATACCCAGTGCGAATACAGATGCATTCGAGAAGGCACCACCGGAGAACATATCCAGCAGCGACATAAGACCTCCACCTGTCTGCTCGTGCAATTTTGCCAATGCAGTCGAATCGATGCCGGGAAGGACAACGGTCGTACCGAAACGGTAGATTGCCACGAAACCAACAGTTATGAGAAGCTTGGTTCTCAGGTCTTCGATCTTGAATACGTTCGTAAAGAACTTACGCTTCCACAGATAGAAGATAGCGATAAGTACGATTACGACGACGAGTGAGATGAGTCTATTCATAAGATTTAGATTTTAATTGCGTTACCACCAAGGGCTTCAATAGCTGCCTGTGCACTCTTCGAGAATGCGTTGGCCTCTACATCAACCTTTGCAGTAAGTTCACCGTTACCAAGAATCTTGACGAGCTGGCGTGATGAAACGAAACCTGCAGCTACAAGATCGGCAACAGTTACCTTCTCGAGCTTGTTGGCTTCAGCAACAGCCTGGATGACATTGAGGTTGATAGCCTTATATTCAACACGGTTGATGTTCTTGAAACCAAACTTGGGCACACGGCGCTGCAAAGGCATCTGACCGCCTTCGAAACCAATCTTCTTGGAATAGCCAGAGCGCTGCTTGGCACCCTTGTGACCTCTCGTTGAAGTACCACCAAGACCCGAGCCCGGTCCACGACCGATGCGCTTGCGTGTTTTGGTTGATCCTTCTGCGGGTTTTAAATTATTTAATTTCATATTCGTACGTTTTTAATATTTAACTTAGTCAATAACTTCAACAAGGTGCTTAACCTTATTGATCATACCCAATACAGAAGGAGTAGCTTCATGTTCAACGACCTTGTTCATCTTGGTGAGACCAAGAGAATCGAGTGTACGTTTCTGATCCTTGGGAGCGCCGATACGGCTTCTGACCTGTTTAACTTTAATAGTTGCCATAATGTCTTCTCCTTATCCGTTAAATACACGTTCCATACTGATTCCTCTGGTCTGAGCAATGGTCTTGGCGTCACGCAGCTCCTCGAGAGCCTTGATGGTAGCCTTCACCAGGTTGTGGGGATTCGACGAACCCTTGGACTTTGCCAGAACATCGGTAATACCAACACTCTCAAGAACTGCACGCATAGCGCCACCAGCAACCACACCAGTACCAGCAGATGCCGGACGGAGCAGTACATGAGCACCGCCGAAGCGAACCTCTACCTCGTGAGGAATAGTGCCCTTGAGGACGGGGACGCGTACCAGATTCTTCTTGGCAGCTTCAACGCCCTTAGCGATGGCTGCAGTTACTTCACCAGCCTTACCGAGACCATAACCAATGACGCCGTTTTCATCACCTACCACCACGATAGCGGCAAATGTGAAAGTACGACCACCCTTGGTCACCTTCGTAACGCGGTTGATTGCGACGAGTCTGTCTTTCAGCTCGACGTCGTTTGTTATCTTAACTCTATTTACAGCCATGTCGATTAAAATTTAAGTCCACCTTTACGTGCGGCATCAGCCACTTCCTTCACTCTGCCATGATACAGATAGCCGTTACGATCGAAAACGACAGTCTGCACACCGGCTTCCTGAGCCTTCTGGGCAATGAGTTCACCCACCTTGGCAGCCTGCTCCTTCTTGGGCATCTTCTCGAGGCCAAGGGAGGAAGCAGCAGCCAACGTACGGCCGCTGAGGTCGTCGATGATCTGGACGTAAATCTGCTTGTTGCTTCTGAAAACACTCATACGAGGACGCTCGGTGGTACCCGAAATCTTATTGCGTACTCTATATTTGATCTTCGTTCTTCTTTCTTCTTTCGTTATCATAATACTTACGATTTAAAGATTAATTACTTGGCACTAGCCGACTTGCCAGACTTGCGGCGAACGACCTCACCTTTGAACAGAACGCCCTTGCCCTTGTAAGGTTCAGGCTTGCGGAAAGAACGAATCTTGGCACATACCATGCCGAGGAGCTGCTTGTCACAAGAACTCAGGATGATCTGGGGGTTCTTGTTACGCTCCATCTTGGTCTCTACTGACATCTCGGGAGGGAGAACGACGAAGATGGGATGAGTGTAACCAAGTGCGAACTCCATCACGTTACCGGTATTGGAAACGCGGAAGCCAACACCGACCAGCTCCAATTCCTTGGTGTAACCCGTGGAAACGCCGGTAACCATGTTGTTGATGAGAGCGCGGTACAGACCGTGGAATGCACGTTCCTGCTTCTCTTCACTGCTGCGTGAAACCTGGATCTCTCCATTTTCCATCTTGACAGTGATGCTGGGATCTACTTTCTGGGTAAGTTCACCCTTGGGGCCCTTGACGGTGATAACATTATCATCACTGATAGTAACGTTGACACCAGAGGGAATCGAAATCGGTAATTTTCCAATTCTTGACATAGTAAATCCTCCTTATTAATATACGTAGCAAAGAACTTCGCCACCGATCTTCTGAGCGGCAGCTTCCTTGTCAGTCATAACACCTTTGGATGTGGATATGATAGCAATACCCAATCCGTTGATAACTCTCGGCATATCTTTGTAACCGGTGTACTGGCGCAAACCGGGCGAAGATACTCTCTCCAGTTTCTTGATAGCACTGGCCTTAGTGGCGGCATCGTACTTCAGGGCGATCTTAATCGTACCCTGAGGACCATCTTCCATGAACTTGTAGTTCAAGATGTAACCCTTCTCAAAAAGAATCTTGGTGATTTCCTTCTTGAGATTTGAGGCAGGAACTTCCACAACTCTGTGCTTTGCACCGATTGCGTTTCTCAACCTCGTCAAATAATCAGCAATAGGATCTGTCATAAAATTTGTTAGATTAAATTAATCGGGTCTCTCCCGACAATATTTAAAAACACTCTGAAATTACCAACTGGCTTTCTTTACACCGGGGATAAGGCCCTGAGAAGCCATCTCACGGAACTGAATACGTGAAAGGCCGAACTCGCGCATGTAACCTTTGGGACGACCGGTGAGCTTGCAACGATTGTGTAAGCGGATGGGATTGGCGTTCTTGGGAATTGACTGAAGCTTCTGAGCTGCCTCGTAAGCCTCTGCGGGTTCACCAGTGCGGACAATCTCCTTGAGCGCTGCACGCTTCTCTGCATACTGTGCCACCATTTTTGCACGCTTAACTTCACGTGCTACCATAGACTGCTTTGCCATAATGATTAATCGTTTTTAGCGTTCTTGAACGGTAAACCAAACTCCTTGAGGAGAGCATAACCCTCTTCATCCGTCTTGGCGGTAGTCACGAAGGTGATGTTCATACCGAGGATGCGGGTGATGCTGTCGATGTTGATCTCGGGGAAGATAATCTGCTCCTGGATACCCAGTGAGTAGTTACCCTGACCATCGAACTTGCTCTCAATGCCCTTGAAGTCGCGGATACGAGGCAGAGCCACGCGTACGAGACGCTCCAAGAACTCATACATGCGTTCACGACGCAGTGTTACCATAACGCCGACCGGCATCTTCTTACGAAGTTTGAAGTTGGCGATATCCTTCTTTGAGATAGTGGCAACAGCCTTCTGACCAGTGATGGTCGTGAGTTCGTTGATGGCTACGTCAATGATCTTCTTGTCCTGAGTAGCCATACCCAGACCCTGGTTGATAACAATCTTCTTCAGTACGGGCACCTGCATGGGGGTGCTGTACTGGAACTTCTCCATCAAAGCCGGAGCAATGCGCTCGGCATATTCTTTCTTAAGACTTGCTGTATTGGCCATTACTTAATCTCCTCTCCTGATGTTTTGGAATAACGAACCAGCTTGCCATCCTCGTTAAGACGACGACCGATACGGGTCGGCTTGTTTGTCTTAGGATCTACAACGTTGAGGTTGGAGATGTGGATGGGAGCTTCCTGCTTGATAATACCACCCTGGGGGTGCTTTGCGCTGGGCTTGGTGCTCTTGGACATCATGTTGACGCCCTCGACGATTGCACGCTGCTTCTCAGCATCTACTTTCAATACACGGCCAGTCTTGCCTTTGTCTTCGCCGGCGTTGACATAGACCATGTCACCTTTCTTAATATGTAACTTACTCATTACTGTAGTGCGATGTTAAGGTTAAAGTACTTCCGGGGCCAGAGAAACGACCTTCATGTTGACGGCACGAAGTTCACGGGCAACGGGACCAAAAATACGACTGGCACGGAGGTCGCCTGTATTGCTCAGGAGAACACATGCATTGTCGTCGAAACGGATATAAGAACCGTCAGCACGACGGATTTCCTTCTTGGTACGTACGATAAGAGCCTTCGATACGGTACCTTTCTTCAACTCGCTGGAAGGGAGCACGTTCTTTACGGAAACGACGATAACATCGCCAACGGAAGCGTAACGACGCTTTGTGCCGCCAAGTACACGGATGCAGAGTGCGTCCTTGGCACCGCTGTTGTCACATACTGTAAGTCTTGTTTCTACCTGTACCATAATTACTTAGCTTTTTCAACGATTTCTACTACTCTCCATCTCTTGGTTTTGCTCAGAGGACGGGTCTCCATGATACGAACGGTATCACCAACGTTGCACTCGTTCTTTTCATCGTGAGCATGGTATTTCTTCGTCTTGGTGACGAACTTACCATAGATAGGGTGTCTCTCCTTGTACTTGGCAGCAACGGTGATGGTCTTGTCCATCTTGTTGCTGATCACGACACCGACTCTTTCTTTTCTTAAATTTCTAACTTCCATGAGGACCAATTTGTTATTTGTTAAGCTCTCTCTGACGCAACTCAGTCTTCATCCTCGCAATAGTCCGACGCAGCTTCTTAATCTGGCTGGGGTTCTCAAGCGGAGAGATAGCGTGATTCAACACCATATTTGAGTAGTTAGCCTGCTCTGCCTCAAGGCGTTCGGCCAACTCTGCGGTTGACAATTCTCTTATTTCTGCAATTTTCATAATACTGCTTGTTTATCAGGTTCGTAATCGGCTGTCGTATTATTCCTTGGAGAAATCATAATCGCGACGTACCACAAACTTGGTCTTGATGGGCAGTTTCTGAGCGCCGAGACGAAGAGCCTCTTTGGCTACAGCAAAGGGAACGCCATCAATTTCAATGAGCATACGGCCAGGGGTCACGGGAGCAACGTATCCTTCAACAGCACCTTTACCTTTACCCATACGTACGTCAGCGGGCTTCTTGGTGTAGGACTTGTCGGGGAAAACGCGGATCCAAAGCTGGCCCTGACGCTGCATGTAACGAGTCGTGGCCACACGTGCAGCCTCAAGCTGACGACCGGTGATCCAAATGGTATCCATGGCCTTGATGCCGAAGGAACCGAATGCAAGCTGATTACCGCGCTGCGCATTGTTCTTCTGCGCACGGTGCTGCATTCTTCTGTATTTTGTTCTTTTTGGTTGTAACATGATCTACGCGTAATTAACGGTTGTTGTTTCTCTTCTTGTTAAACTTGCGGGGAGCGCCATTGCCTGCGGGGCGGCCTGTAACCTTAGCCTGTGTGAAGTTGGGAGCAAGATCTCTCTTCTCATAAACCTCACCGCGGCAGATCCAAACCTTGACGCCGATGGCACCAACCTTGGTGACGGCAGTAGCCTGGCAATAGTCGATGTCTGCACGGAAAGTATGCAGAGGAGTACGGCCTTCCTTGTACATCTCGGAACGGGCCATTTCGGCTCCGTTAAGACGACCGGCGACCTGGATTTTGATACCCTCGGCACCCATACGCATGGTGTTCTGGATGGCCATCTTCACAGCGCGGCGATAGGCGATCTTGCCTTCGAGCTGACGTGCAATGTTGGTAGCCACAATGGTAGCATCGAGTTCGGGCTTCTTAACTTCGAAGATATTAATCTGAATGTCCTTATCGGTGATCTTCTTCAATTCCTCTTTCAACTTGTCAACATCCTGACCACCCTTACCGATTACCAAACCGGGACGAGCAGTGCAAACAGTGATGGTCACGAGCTTGAGAGTACGTTCGATGACAATCTTGGAGACGCTGGCCTTGGCAAGACGCTCGTTCAGATATTCGCGAATCTTAGTATCCTCTACCAAGCGATCGCTGTACTGTCCGTACCAACTTGAATCCCAACCTCTGATGATTCCTAAACGGTTGCTGATTGGATTAATTTTCTGTCCCATTGTTAATCTTGATTTTCATTAGTACTTTTAGTGTCAACGAACAAAGTCACATGATTTGAACGTTTGCGGATACGGTAACCTCTTCCCCGAGGAGCGGGACGCATACGCTTCATAGTAACGCCACCGTCTACATAGACCTTGGTTACAAACAGTTCGCCGGCTTCAGCCTTGCGTTCGTTCTTCTGTTCCCAGTTGGCGATAGCAGAGCGCAACAGTTTCTCAACGTCGGCAGCAGCAGCCTTGGTGGAGAACTTCAGCGTGCCGAGAGCACGGTTCACCTCCATGCCGCGGATCATATCGCATACAAGACGCATCTTGCGGGGTGATGAAGGAACGTTGTTCAGCTTCGCAAAATACTGGGTCTTAAGGGCTTCTTTTCTATTGTCAGCCGATAATTGTTTTCTTTTTCCCATTATTTTTCAGTTTTTTAGTTTACCAATAGTGCCCTGCTTATTTCTTGCGGTTACCTGCATGACCACGGAAGGTGCGAGTGGGAGCGAACTCACCAAAACGGTGACCAACCATATTCTCTGTAACGTAGACAGGGATGAAATTCTTTCCGTTATGAACGGCAATCGTATGACCCACGAAATCGGGGGAGATTACGGAAGCGCGAGCCCAAGTCTTGACAACGGACTTCTTGCCGCTTTCATTCATTGCGAGAACTTTCTTCTCGAGTGAAACGTTGATATACGGACCTTTTTTTAATGAACGACTCATAATTTACTCGATTTTAAGTTTTACTTCTTCTTGTTAGCTCTCTCAATGATATACTTTGACGAATGCTTCTTAGGAGCTCTCGTCTTGAGGCCCTTAGCATAGAGACCCTTGCGTGAACGGGGATGACCGCCGGATGCGCGACCTTCACCACCACCCATTGGGTGATCAACGGGGTTCATGACGACACCACGGTTGTGGGGGCGACGACCCTGCCAACGAGAACGGCCGGCCTTACCGGAGCTCTCCAGACCATGGTCGGAATTGCCTACACTGCCGATGGTAGCCTTGCACTCACCGAAGATCTTGCGGAGCTCGCCCGAGGGAAGCTTGATGACGCAATAGTCACCTTCGCGAGAAGTCAACTGAGCAAAATTACCTGCTGAACGAACGAGGGCAGCACCCTGACCCGGGCGCAGCTCGATGTTGTGAATAACAGTACCTACGGGGATGTTCTTCAGGGGAAGTGCATTGCCAATCTCAGGGGCTGCACTCTCGCCGGAAACGACGGTCTGACCAACCTGCAGGCCGTTGGGAGCGATGATGTAACGCTTCTCACCGTCTGCATAGAACAACAGAGCGATACGGGCCGAACGGTTCGGATCGTACTCGATGGTCTTTACGGTTGCGGGAACACCTTCTTTTTCTCTCTTGAAATCGATGAAACGATACTTCTGCTTGTGTCCGCCACCCATATAACGCATGGTCATCTTACCTTGGTTGTTACGACCACCCGTTGAGCGCTTGCCGCAAACGAGAGATTTCTCTGGTACCGATGCAGTAATCTCTTCGTAGGTACCAATAATTTTATGTCTCTGGCCCGGTGTTGTGGGCTTAAATGAACGTACTGCCATTTTTTTAAATATTGCTGTAAAAATCAATTACATCGCCTTCCTTCAGGGTAACGATGGCTTTCTTGAAAGCGTTCGTACGGCCCTGGATGAAGCCGGCCTTTGTATAGCGAGACTTGTTCTTGCCAGCGTAGTTGATGGTGTTGACGTCAAGAACAGTCACATTGTACATAGCTTCAATCTCTTTCTTGATCTCGACCTTGTTGGCCTTGGGAGATACAATAAAACCATAACGGCTCGATTTCTCAGAAATCGAAGTCATCTTCTCTGTTACAAGAGGTTTCACGATAATACTCATAGTCTTAAGCCTCCACATTATTGGTTAATACTCCCTCGATAGCCTTCACGGCGCTCTCAGTTACAACCATAACATCGGCATGCAGCACCTGGTAGGTGTTGATGTCGGTAGCAATGGCCAGGTCAGAACGCTGGATGTTACGAGCCGACAAAAATACGTTTTTATTTGCACATGGCAAAACAAAAAGCGATTTTTTATCGGAAACCTTCAGATTATTTGCGATTTCCACAAAATTCTTTGTCTTAGGAGCCTCGAAATCGAAGTCTTCAACAACGATGAGGGCGTCATCCTGAACCTTGTAGCTGAGGGCAGAGCGGCGAGCGAGCTGCTTAACCTTCTTGTTCAGTTTGAAACCATAATCGCGGGGCTGGGGACCGAATACGCGTCCACCACCGACCATAACGGGCGAATTGATATCACCATGACGTGCACCGCCACCACCTTTCTGGCGACCGAGCTTCTTGGTGGAACCCGAGATTTCGCTTCTTTCCTTTGACTTGTGAGTACCCTGGCGCTTGTTGGCCATAATCTGCTTCACGTCCAACCAAATGGCGTGATCGTTGGGCTCAATGCCGAAGACAGCGTCGTTCAGAACGACCTTCTTACCGGTGTCTTCTCCTTTGATGTTATATACACTGACTTCCATTACTTCTCAACAATTACGATTGAACCATTATATCCGGGAACGGAACCCTTGATGACAAGAAGGTTCTGCTCGGGGATCACCTTAAGCACGCTCAGGTTGGCAACGGTCACACGTTCGTTGCCCATCTGTCCAGCCATGCGCATTCCCTTGAACACCTTTGCGGGGTAAGAGCAAGCGCCGATGGAACCCGGCTTGCGAGCGCGGTTGTGCTGACCATGAGTGGTCTGACCGACACCGCCGAAGCCATGTCTCTTAACAACACCCTGGTAGCCATGACCCTTCGATGTGCCGATGACATCCACATACTTGGTGTCTTCGAACAACTCGACGGTGATGACGTCACCCAGGTTGTACTCTTTCTCAAAATTCTTGAACTCGGCCAAGTGTCTCTTGGGAGTTACACCGGCTTTCTTGAAGTGTCCCATCAAAGGAGCGCTTGTATGCTTCTCCTTAGCCTCTTGGAAACCTACCTGGATGGCAGCGTATCCATCTTTCTCGACACTCTTAACCTGAGTAACTGTACAAGGACCTACTTCGATAACGGTGCATGGAACATTCTTTCCAGCGGCATCGAAAACGGATGTCATTCCGATTTTTTTTCCTAATAATCCTGGCATTTCAGTTAAATTTTAAATAATTACTCTCGTTTCTTTCAATCACACTTTAATCTCTACTTCCACACCTGAGGGCAGTTCAAGCTTCATCAAGGCGTCAACGGTCTTGGCACTGGAGCCATAGATGTCGATGAGACGCTTGTAGGACGAGAGCTGGAATTGCTCACGAGCCTTCTTGTTGACGAATGTCGAACGGTTCACAGTAAAGATGCGCTTGTGCGTGGGAAGGGGGATAGGACCGCTTACGGTTGCACCGGTGCTCTTTACAGTCTTCACGATCTTCTCAGCCGACTTGTCGACGAGGTTGTGGTCGTAAGATTTCAATTTGATTCTGATTTTCTGACTCATAATTGTTATTTTGAATGTTAATTTTGGAAGACTCGTTAAGAGTCATTCGCTAACTCGTCTTCCGGTTATTGATTTACTATCATTTACAAGAGTTCAACTCGGCCTCCACACTCTTCCAAAACCTTCAGGGCGATATTTCGCTGCATAGGCTCATGATGGTCATAACACATGGAACTTGTAGCACGTCCGCTGGTTATGTTACGCAGTGCCGTGACATAGCCGAACATTTCGGCCAGAGGTACCATGGCTTTCACCACGCGGGCACCCGAACGACTGCTTTCCATGCCTTCCACCTGTCCACGACGCTTGTTCAAGTCACCGATGACATCACCCATGTTCTCCTCGGGTGTCACCACCTCCAGTCGCATGAGCGGTTCCAGCAGGATGGGCGAAGCCTTAAAGCAGGCATTCCGATAAGCCATCATGGCGCAGATTTCGAACGACAGTTCATCCGAATCCACAGGATGGAACGATCCATCAAGGAGAACAACCTTCAGCGATTCGATGGGGAAGCCCCCGAGCACGCCGTTATTCATGGCACTGCGGAAGCCCTTCTCGATGGCGGGGATGTACTCCGAAGGAATGTTGCCATTCTTCACCTCGTTCACGAACTGCAGACCGCCCTGTGTCCAGGACTCGTCTGCGGGACCCACTTTGACAGTGATGTCAGCGAACTTGCCTTTGCCACCCGATTGCTTCTTGTAAACCTCCTGCAGCTGAACTTCCTGCGAGATGGCTTCTTTGTAAGCAACCTGGGGCTTTCCTTGGTTACACTCGACGTTGAACTCACGGCGCAAGCGCTCGAGGATAATGTCGAGATGGAGTTCACCCATTCCTGAAACGACTGTCTGTCCCGTTTCCTCGTCCGTCTTGACGGCGAACGTGGGATCCTCTTCTGCCAGTTTTGCCAGTCCGTTGGCCAACTTGTCAATGTCCTTCTGGGACTTAGGCTCGACGGCAATGCCAATCACTGGTTCAGGGAAATCCATTGATTCGAGCAGGATGGGGGCATTCTCATCGCACAGGGTATCGCCAGTACGGATGTCCTTCAAACCGATGACCGCACCGATATCACCTGCTGAGATGCAATCGACGGGGTTCTGCTTGTTTGAGAACATCTGGAAGAGACGCGAAATGCGCTCCTTCTTACCAGAGCGGGGATTGTAGACGAACGAGCCGGCGCTGATGCAACCACTATAGACACGGAAATAAATCAGTCGTCCGACATACGGATCTACGGCAATCTTGAAAGCCAAGGCAGCAGTCTTGTCATCCTCGTCCGGTCTGCGAACGACTTCCTTGTCGTTGCGGGGGTCGATGCCCGTTACTTCGCCATTATCCAACGGAGAGGGCAGGAAGGCACAGACATAATCAAGCAATGTCTGCACGCCCTTGTTCTTGAAGGAGGACCCGCAGGTCATGGGGACGACAGCCATCTTCAGTGTACCGATGCGGGTACAGCGGATGATTTCTTCCTCCGTGATCGTGTCGGGGTCATCGAGGTATTTCATGGCAACCTCATCGTCGAACTCGGCAACATTGTCAAGCAGCGACTCTCTCCATTTCAAGGCCTCGCTCATCATATCGGCGGGAATCTCCTCCACGCTGTAGTCTGCACCCAGGGTCTCGTCGTGCCAATAGATGGCTTTCATACGGATCAGGTCGACCACACCGCGGAAGTTTTCTTCTGCACCGATGGGAATGGCTACCGGACAGGGGTTGGCATGCAGCATCTCACGAATCTGCTTGTGCACGCTGTAGAAGTCAGCGCCGTTGCGGTCCATCTTGTTGACGTAAGCAACGCGAGGTACGCTGTACTTGTCAGCCTGACGCCACACGGTCTCGGACTGCGGCTCCACGCCACCGACAGCGCAGAACGTGGCTACGGCGCCGTCAAGCACGCGCAGCGAACGCTCAACTTCGGCAGTGAAGTCGACGTGTCCCGGAGTGTCAATCAAGTTGATCTTGTATTGATTGCCATTCCAGTTCCAATGTGTTGTCGTAGCAGCCGAGGTTATTGTGATACCGCGCTCCTGTTCCTGTTCCATCCAGTCCATAGTTGCTGCTCCGTCGTGCACCTCTCCGATCTTGTGGGTCAGACCCGTATAGAAGAGAATGCGCTCCGAAGTAGTGGTCTTTCCGGCGTCGATGTGAGCCATGATACCAATATTCCTCGTCAAGTGCAGATCCTGCTTAGACATCTCAGTATTGCCTTATCCCTGAAAACTCTTGTTTTACGATGCTTAGAATCTGAAGTGAGCGAATGCACGGTTGGCCTCAGCCATGCGATGCATATCCTCCTTACGCTTGAAGGCGCCGCCCTGGTTGTTGAAGGCGTCCATGATCTCAGAAGCGAGCTTGTCGGCCATAGTCTTGCCACCACGCTTGCGAGCATAGAGGATCATGTTCTTCATCGAGACACTTTCCTTACGGTCGGGACGGATCTCAGTAGGCACCTGGAATGTGGCACCACCGATACGCTTACTCTTGACCTCTACCTGAGGAGTGATGTTGTCAAGAGCCTTCTTCCAAATTTCAAGGCTTGATAATTCGCTGTCGGGCATCTTCTTGCCGACGATCTCCAGAGCATCGTAGAAGATCTCATAGGAGGTGTTCTTCTTGCCATCGTACATCAGATGGTTAACGAACTTGGACACCTTAGTGTCATTGAATTTCGGATCCGGAAGGATCACACGTTTTTTTGGTTTTGCTTTTCTCATTGTTTCGAAAAACTTTTTGTTTCTGTTTGGAGGGCTGCTGTTCTTCAACGTCCCCACCGGGACATTTACTCAACCTTCGCTCCGACAAACCAAAAACGGTTATTACTGAATTTTGTTTAACGACCGACGTTTACTGTGAGCGCCTCCCGGCACCGGCAATCCAACTGCCTCTTCAACAATCAGTCGATAAGCGATTTACTTTTTCTTTGCTGCTTTAGGACGTTTTGCTCCGTACTTTGAACGACGCTGGAGGCGGTTGGCAACACCGGCGGTATCAAGAGTACCACGGACAATGTGATAACGTACACCGGGAAGGTCCTTTACACGACCGCCGCGGACGAGAACGATGGAGTGCTCCTGCAGGTTGTGGCCCTCACCGGGGATGTAGGAGTTGACTTCTTTCTGATTGGTGAGACGAACACGTGCCACCTTACGCATGGCTGAATTAGGCTTCTTCGGGGTTGTGGTATAGACACGTACGCACACGCCACGACGCTGAGGACAACTGTCCAGAGCGGGGCTCTTGCTCTTGTCTACCAATACCGTTCTGCCTTTTCTGACTAACTGTTGAATTGTAGGCATTTTGTTTTGTTTTAATTATTATATTATTAATGTATAAATTCTATTTCTGTCCAAACTGTTCTCCGCATCGTCCAGAAGGCATTGCTGACGCATTTTATCCTTCAGCAAGTGCGGTCTCTACATTTTGGCGTGCAAAGTTACGAACTTTTTTTTATTCCACAATGAAACCCGACCCTTTTTTCAAAAAAAATCTTAAATAATGCTAAAATCGGGCTTTTGGCCCTCATCTTGGCAAAATATCCGCTTCGAAAGGACTTTCAGCATTTTGCGGAAACCGGCTGAGATGAGGGGCAAAAAAGTAGGGCTGAACCCCCAAAAAGTGACAGAATTGTTTGCTTGAGGCTTCGCCCTGTCCGACGGTTTTGAGCCGAAACGCAGCAGACTCTGTCGTGCTCGCGTTGAACTCCTTGCCCAAAACGATTCATTCTGCCGCGCAAAAGTCAATGAATACCGTGGTGGGATGTTCATGGCAGAAGGTGCATTGTTCATCCGCCCAGACGGGATGTACATCGGAAAAGGGTAGAATGGACTCCAAAAAGGGTGGAAAAGGCCATTTTTTCATCGAACATTGCCAATAAACGGAAAAGAAAGGCTGATTCTGACGAAAAAAGAACTATACGGGATGAAAAACGAGCCTTGAAACGGATATTTTGATGCATCGTTTTTGAATTTCTTTGCATCATTATATTATTTCCTTGCATCATTATTTCCGTTTCAAAGTTCAAAAAAAGAAAAGCAAAGTACTTTTTCAACTTCTACAGCATCCTTTGCCTACTCCGATGCCATATAATTACCTGCAGGACTTTCGTCTGCAAGCCTTTTATGCCCGCAGTATGAATTCTGAGGCATTTTCGCGGATTATCACACATAATACAAGCGGCAGGCGAATGTGGATTGCCTGCCGCTTGGATGAAAAAGGGGACTGAGGCGTCAAGCCTCACCCTTGAAGTCGGTCATCCGAGGAATGAATGTTCCCCTGTTTTCAGGCATCTTGATAGTGCCGAAAGTGTTTTCATACTTGCCGATGTTGTCTTGGAGGGCAAGCATCAGACGTTTGGCATGCTCTGGGGTGAGAATGACACGCGACTTGACCTGTCCTTTAGGGACACCGGGAAGGACGCGGATGAAGTCGAGAACAAACTCGCTGCTACTGTGGGAGATGACGGCCAGATTGGCATAGGTGCCTTCGGCCACATCGGGTTTCAGTTCTATCTGGAACTGGTTTTCAGGATTCTTGTTGTCCATTGTAATATGGGGTTAATAGATTAAACATATTATTTTCGGTACGAAGATAATGCTTTTCGTTCAAAGCACAAAACATACGAACTAATTATTCAGCAACTCAGTCCAAAGACCAGATGCAGCATCAGGATGCCACCTTGCCCGAAGAATACATTATCAAAATCGCTAATGCCACTTGGAGAAAGAAGAGGGCGGGAACACCATACTTAAACTTTTTGTGCTGTGTCTTGTGGTGCCACGCTTTCATGCCGAGCCATGCTCCCACACTGCCGCCAAATGCCGCCAAAAGGAGCAATGTTGACTCGGGAATGCGCCAGCGGTCTCGTTTTGCCTTCAGTTTGTCGATGCCATATACAAAGAAAGTGACGACATTAAGGACAAGAAGGACGATGAGCAGCAGATAAACGGGTTTCATTCTCAACAAAATTGATTCGTATCATTATTCTTTCAAGCACCGCAAAAGTACAAAGAAAAAAACAAAACGGCAGCATGCATGAAAAAAGTTTTTCGAGCAGACATTATATATTATATATAAGGTACGCGTGCGTAGAAAAAAGCAGTGCCCCAAACTTGGGGCACTGCCGTAGTAATTGGTTTGAAAAAGGAAGCATTACTCTGCGTCTTCAGCCATTTCGTCCTCTCTGTGGGGCGGACGCGTCTTCTTCCAGGTTCCCTCGAAGAAGGGTGCTTCCCCCTTGAGTGTCTTTCGGTCCAGTCGGGTCAGTTTGCCCTTGACAAAGCCAACCACATTGATGGTGATGACGCCGTCCTTTTCGGTATAGGGGCACACCATTTCCACAGGACCTGGAGCGATGAACAGACAAGTACTGTCGCTGAGAAATTCGAGATAGTCGATGTCTGGATCGCCGCCCACCAATTCATAGTACTCCTTGTCATGAACACACGACACGAAGACGAACATCATGGCGGCAGCCAGACAAACCGTCAGCATGCGATTCCTTTTCATAACCATCTGCTCGAAACCTGATTACCAGCCCTTGTTCTGCCAGGCATCCTTCTCAGCATCGGAGAGGTTGGTGCCATCCTCGTTCAAGAGGGCATCGATGAAGGTCTGAGGAATGGGACGGTAGTTATGACGCTCAGCCACATTGGCAGCAGCCTCGGGGTTGAATGCCTTTGCACGCTTAACCAGCAGGTTGGTACGGGCAAGTTCCTCCCAACGATTCCATTCACCCAAAAGTTCACGAGTACGCTCGTTCATGATGAAGTTCAGGAAGCAGTCGAGGTTGTCACCTGCAGCCACACCCAGTTTATTCATCACCCAGAGGTCCTCAGCAGGAAGATTGCTGAGCGAAGTCACCTTCATGGCAGCCTCGGTGCTGGCAGTTGTCTTCTCGATACCTGTGGAGAGATAATAGGTGTTCTTGGGAATGTAACTGAAATTGAATGCCTCCATGTTGGAAATCTTGGTACCGGAAGCATCCTTGCATTTGCCCAGGGAAGAAGCTGCAGTGGAGTTGTCGGAGTCACCGCCAGCGGAGACGGCAAATGCCATCGAACCATCGCAGTAAGCCTCGCGATTCTCGCCGGACTTGAAAGCAGCACGGGTACGGAGAGCATTGACGGTAGCAAGGGCATCGGAATATTTGCCCAGACGGCCCTGGCACTCTGCCTTGATGAGGTAAGTCTCACCCGTACGAGCCATAGTGACATTACGATGAGCATCACCCTTCTCTGCAGTACGCGAGCCATCATCGGTCTTGTTGATACCGCAGAAGAAGTTACAGGTAGCCGGATTGCCACTTACGCCATGATTGAACATCTCGTACTGACCATTGGCATAGACAGACACAACGTTGGGAACCCACTTGCCGGTCTCGGGGTTGACGAAGGTGTGCGACTCTGCGCCACGGCCCAGAGTACCATACTGGGTGGCACCATTCTGTCCGGTGATGAAGCGGGCATCGTCTTTCTTGTTCAGAACGAACATGATGCCTATGTCGCCCAACTCGGGCTCTGCACCTTCGGGGCAACCAACGTTCTGCATGGTCTCAGGAGTCTGGTAGTTGTTGTAACCGTAAATGGTCTTGAAGGTCTTCCACATACGGGAGTCGTTCACATTATCGAATACGACATAAGCATATTCGTTGGGACGGCAGCGCTGGAAGTCCATACCTCCAATGTACTGACCGCGCTGTACAAAACCAGCAGAGAAGTTGGAAAACTGCGGGTTGAAGTAGTTGTATGTACGGTTACCGAAACGTCCGCTATTGCTATCGCTATGGGGACAAGCCATCAGGATTTCAGGGTTGCTTTCAGCAGCGCAGTCGGTTCCGGTCCACTTGGCATAGAGATCTACATAGTCAGCGGTGAGGGGATGTGCCTTGATGACTTCGTCGCAGAGGGAAATGGCCTTGTTCAGGTCGGTAGCCTTGTCATAAGCAGCATTGAATCCGGCAGCACGCTCGCTCTGACGATAGAGAAGAGCCTTTGCAAGGAAGTGGGCAGCGGTGTACTTGTCCCATCCTTCACCTGCACCACGGGGAGAGGTAGCGGGCAGAAGTGCATAAGCCTGCTCAAAATCGGCAATCACCTGATTCAGCATATCCTCTTCAGTAGCACGCTCAAAAGAACGGACGACACCCTGAGCCACGCTGGTCTGCAATACGGCAGCACCATACTGGGCAAACAAGCGGTAGAAGTTGTATCCACGGAGGAAGTAAGCCTCGCCGAGGCAGCGCTGACGCACTTCCTCGTTGGTCACCTTGTCTGCACTCTCAATAATGGTGTTGGCAGTATTGATACCATAGTACATCTGGTCCCAAAGACCGCTCACGGGCGGGCAGTTGTTGTTCGCTGCACCATTTGCCTTGGTACAATCGGTAGCCTGGAGACGGCTGTCGTAATTGTTCCACGGCTCAGCGGTAAGGTCGGCAGCAGAGGTGAACTCATCACAGCCATAGATGGTGATGGCGTATGACCATTCGTATCCGAAGTGCCAACGGATGTTGCCATAAAGAGCGTCGGCAAGGTCCTGGATGCCCTCCTCCGTCGTAAACCACTGCGTGGTCTGCGCGGTGCGGCAGTTTTCCTCGAGAAATTCATCGCTGCAGGAAGACAAGCTTACCACGGCGGCCATTGGCAAAGCCACCGCCAAGATCAGACTAAATATCTTTTTCATTGTTCTGTTCATTATTATATTATACATGCGCGTATATACATTCTTTCCTATATCATACGATTAGAAACCAACCTGTACACCCATGGTGAAACCACGGTTGTAGTAACTGGTGCCCAGGTCGAGGTCGAGGAAGTCAACTGTAGAGTAGATGTTGCCCAGGTTCTTGCCCTGTGCATAAATCTTGAGATTCTGGATGCCGAGGTCCTTGCAGACCTTCTTGGGCAGGTTGTAGCCAAGCGAAATGTTGCGCAACTTGCAGAAGGAAGCGTTGCGGTAGCCAAGCAAACCTGCATAGGCATCACCACCAGAAGTGTTGTAGATAGGCTTCTGGTATTCGGCAGTGGTGTTGCTGGGAGTCCAGTAGTCAATCTGACGCTGTGCATACATACCGTACTGGCCTTCACCACCGGTGCTGACCATATATCCTGCACGTCCATAGAGTTCAACCGTCAGTTCGAAACTCTTATAAGCGAAGGTGTTGTTCCATCCGAAGGTAACGGTAGGACTCTTCTGTCCGATAATGACCCTATCATTATCATCAATGACATAGTCACGTTCATATTCGCCGGTTTCCTCGTTGTAAACGAGTTGGTCGACGGGCTTTACCTTACCAACCTCGAAGTTGGCACCCTTCTCATTGAACTTAGCCATCTCCTCAGCATCCTCTTCCTGCCACAGGCCATCTACCTCATAGGTATACCATACGCCGATAGGCATGCCGATGAACCAGCCGTTGGAGATATCATCGTCCTTACCCGTAGCCAGTTCGACAATCTTGTTCTTCTGATAAGCGAAGTTCAGGTTGCTGTACCACTGGAAGTCCTTGGTCTGTACAGGGATGACATTCAGTCCAAGTTCAATACCCTTGTTGGCAGTCTTGCCGATGTTGGCAGTAGTCTTGTTGTAACCGGTCAACGTAGGAATGGACATGGGGAGAATCAGGTCACTGGTATGACTGGAGTAGGCATCAATGCTACCGCTGATACGACCCTTCAGGAAACTGAAGTCAAGACCGAGGTTATACTGAGTGGTCTTTTCCCAACCGAGATCCTTGTTTGCCAATGAAATCATATCCTTGGTATAGTAGGGTTCATTGGTTGCATAGGCCTGCTCGTTACCAGAGTTGAACGGAACAAAGAAGCCCTGAATATTACCCAACGTACTGTACGGTTCAACCGACGAGTTACCGGTGGTTCCCAGACCGAAGCGGAGTTTCAACTGGTCTACCGCATCAGCGTCAGCCATGAACTCTTCCTGGTCGATGCGCCATCCAAGGGCTGCCGAGGGGAAGAAGTCCCACTTATGACCTGCTGCCAGCACGGAGGAGCCATCATAACGGCCACTCACGGTAAGCAGATAACGGTCGAGGAGCGAGTAGTTGACGCGGGCCATGTAACTAGCCAACTGCCACTCACTCAGTCCAGTACTCATGCCAGCGCCATAGGTGCCGCTGTCGGTGATATCAACAGAACTCATGTAGTACCACAAGTAGTTTGAGTCGGGAATCATGTTGGCACTCTCCTTCATGTACTCATAGTTGTACTTGGAGGCACTCTGGAGCAAGGTGACGCCAATCTTGCTCACGCCGAACTCCTTGTCGTAGGTCAGCATGTTGTCCAATGTCCAACTGAAATAGCGATTCATCTGTACAGAAGCGTAGTTCTTGCTACCCATCTTCACAGCCGAACTGGAGTCAATGAAGATGCCATTGCGATAGAAGCGGAAGTCGGGACCAAAGTTACTCTTGAATCCCAAACCTTCCAGCGGAGCCCAGATCTTACCGAAGTCAATCTGGCCGTAGAAACTGCCCAACACGCGGAATGTCTCGCGGTTATCGTTGGACTTTGTCCACTCATCGATGACGGTATAAGCATTGACAACAGAACCGCCGGGATTGGTGATGATTTCGCCTTTATCGTCGTAGGCTACAGTGTAGTGCGGCAGTGCCTTTGCGGCGCTGTAGATGTCGGTGGGACCCGAGCTGGTGCTCTGGCCTGTGCGGCTGTAACCGTACTTCTGCTCACCGTAACTTGCATTGAAGCCTGCACCCATCTTGAACCAAGGCTTAGCCTTCACGTCTACATTGTTGGAGAAGGTGAAACGCTGGTACTGCTGACCCTTCTGGGTACCTTCGTTGTTCAGATAACCCACAGATGCCATAGCCTTGATCTTGTCGGTACCACCGCTGGCACTGACCGTATGTTCCTGTGTGATTCCCGTCTGTGTCACGAAACTCTCCCATTGGGTGTCGTCAACCAGGTTGCCGTTCCAAGTACCGCTTGCCCAACCCTTGTTGACATTGGCCAAGGCAGCAGCATCGCCGGAGAAGAAGTTCTGGTCCTGCGCATAGGTAGGTTGGTCACCGGGAGTGTACACGCCAGGAGCGCTGTTGTAGTATGCCCAACGACGCCAAGTGATGTATTCGCTGGCCGTCATCGAAGGCTGCTTGTCGATGAGGTTCTCAAAGGTGACAGCACCCGAATAGTTCAGGCTCATCTTGCCTTCCTGACCACGTTTGGTAGTGATGAGAACGACACCGTTTGCACCACGGCTACCATAGATGGCAGTAGAGGAGGCATCCTTCAATATGTCTACACTCTCGATGTCGCGGGGGTTGATGGTCTCAATACCACCAGCGCTGAGGGGCACACCGTCGACAACATACAACGGGGAGTTGCTGGCTTTGAGGGAGCGGGAGCCACGAATGAGCACGGAACCTACTGTTCCAGGACGCTCGCTACTGGTGATGTCCACACCTGCGACCTTGCCCTGCAAGGCTTCAAAGGCATTGTTCACGGGGCGTGTGGTAAGTTCTTCGGCATTCACGCGTGCCAAGGCGCCTGTTACATCGCTCTTCTTCTGAACACCATAACCCACTACCACGACCTCATCGAGGTTGGCAGCATCTTCCTCCAGAACGACTTTCATCAGTCCTTTCTGGATTGCAACTCGCTTTGTCTCCAGGCCCACATAACTAATCTCCAATTGCTTGGAATCAGCAGGGGCTTCGATGGCAAAGTTTCCGTCGTAATCGGTAATCACGCCGACAGTGGGATGCTGTACCACCTTGACGCTGGCTCCGATAACAGGTTCACCTGCGGCATCCTTGACGTTTCCCTTCACGGTCACGTTCTGTGCCGACAGTCCCATTGACACCCACAACAGAGGCATCAATAAAAGAAGCAGTCTCTTCTTCATGTGATAATTTGTTTTAAATGGTTAATAATTAAAGTATAACACTTATTAATAATTCAACAACAAAGTAGTGCCGTCACCGTCCAGCATCCTTAAACTTTTCATACATGCGTCTGAAAGGCACTACGACCTCGCAAAGATAGGAAAATAAAATAATAAAAACTTCCCTGACGGCTGTTTTTTTCGAAAAAATTTCTCTTGTTCAAAAAGCAATTGCCTGCTTGAGCATAGGACCAAGCAGGCAATCGAAATTGTTCTCTCAAAAAACGACCGCTTATTTCAGCAGCACTTCTATCACGGGGAGTTCCTGGTTGGGACGGAGGCTGGGAAGTTTGAAGCCCTCAGCATCGAACTTGATTTCCGAGCCATCGTGCAGGAACTGTGCATACTTCACCTTGTCCATGAACGTTGCACATACCTTCTCGGGATAGTTGCGCAGGATGAGGTAGAGACGGTTGGTCTTTGCGTTGTAGGTGAGTAGGGTGCTGTCTGGAGCCGCGAACTCTTCGGGTGCCTCACCGCAACCATAGATGGCACGACTGTTGCCATGCATCCACTCACCCATGGAGCGCAGACGGTCCTGGGCACGGTAGTCGAACTCGCCCCGACTGGTGGGGCCTACATTCAGCAGCAGATTTCCGCCTTTGCTGACTGTCTCCGACAGCAGGTCAATCAGTTCGTAATTGCTCTTCCAGGTCGTCTCGTCACGATAGTAGCCCCACGAACCAGAGAACGTTTGGCAGGTTTCCCAATGAACCTTCTTGCCGTTCCATTCGCAGCACTTGTCCACGCGGTACTGTTCGGGAGTCTGGAAATCCCATCCTCCCCACAAATCGTGCAGGCCCAGACGGTTGTCGACAATGATGCCTGGCTGCAACGTGCGGACGAGTTTCAGCAGTCCTTCCGAATCCCAGTCATCAATTCCCTTGCCGTTCGTTCCCGGATAGGAGAAGTCGAACCACATGATGTCAATCTTGCCGTAGTTTGTCAGCAGTTCTGTCACCTGGTCCTTCATGTACTGGCGGTACACATCCATGTTCTTTCCCTCGTTCACTTTTGCATAGTCCTCGGGTGTTCCTCCGTCAATGCGCTGGGGATGCATACGGTCAATGGTGAAGTCAGGATGATGCCAGTCGATGAGCGAATAGTAGAAACCGATGCGCAGCCCCTCAGCGCGGAACGCATCTACGAACTCTCTCAGCAAGTCACGTCCGGCAGGTGTGTTGGGCGCCTTGTAGTCGGTGTACTTGCTGTCCCACAGGCAGAAGCCCTCGTGATGTTTGCTGGTGAGGACGACATATTTCATGCCTGCCTCCTTGGCCATGCGAGCCCATTCCTTCGGGCAGAACAGGTCCGGATTGAAGTTGTCAAAGTAAACTTGATACTGTTCATTCGTCAGCCTTTCGTAGTGCTTTACCCATTCGTGACGGGCTGGCATGGAATAAAGGCCCCAGTGGATAAACATGCCGAAACGGGCATCGGTCCACCACTGCATACGTTCGGCCTTCTGAGCATCGGTCTCATTGGAAGGCAGAGAAAAATCAGACTGAGCCTGAGCAGTCTCGTTTTTGCAACTCCCGAGGGAGAGAGTGAGAGCCGCTACGGCACAAAGCGTGAGGACGAAAAGGATCTTTTTCATGTGAAGGTTTTTTGAAGTGAAAATTGATATTCAGAAATTTTCCGCAATGATACGAAATCTTTTTGAATTCCCCATCATGGCAGGCAGAAAAACTACAGAAAAAAAAACAAGCCGACAAGATTTACAAAACATGACAACGGTAATTGGAATCTTAATGAAAAAGGTGCAAATCAACGTTTATTATCTCATTTTCAAAGTTTCGGAAGTTGAAACCAAAATTTACGTTTTGAAGTCCGAAACTTTCGTTTTTCCAAAAAGTCCTTCATTTTGAAATTTACAAAGAACAAAAAACAAAATATCTTTGATGTTTTTTCCGGAGGATTCGACACTTTGCTGTATTGTCAAGGGCAAACGCGACTTGGCTTGGGCTGGCAGTCGCGTCATCTCATTGTCTTTTTTGTCTCTTGTCTTTTTCTTCCTTTTCGATATATAAATTACCTCCCGTGCAATGTGCAGGCACACATGCGCGCGCATCGATGTACACGAATTATGAAATATGTATGTAATTCCCATTATTTATCTCTCGCATGTTCAACATGGTACATCTGCAATCTGCTGAAACGTCGTTCCCCGCCCATTCGGGGAGGGGGAAGATATGTTTGGTGCGAAATAATTTGCAAATCTGCCCGAAATGTGCTACCTTTGCACGCCCAAATTACAACAGAGCATATGATTACACAGGATCAACTGAAAGATGTGAAGGAACGTGTGGAAGCACTGAACCGCTACCTTGCCATCGACGATAAGCTCATCGAAGTGGAAGAAGAACAACTCCGCACTCAGGTGCCGGGGTTCTGGGACGATGCCAAGGCGGCTGAGGCTCAGATGAAAAAGGTGAAGAGCCTGCAGGCCTGGATCGACGGTTACAAGGCCGTGAAGGCACAGGCTGACGAGCTGGAACTTGCCTTCGACTTCTTCAAGGACGAACTGGTAACTGAGCAGGAAATTGACGAACAGTACACCAAGGCCATCCAGGCCATCGAGGAACTGGAACTCAAGAACATGCTTCGCGACGAGGCAGACAACATGGACTGCGTGCTGAAGATCAATTCAGGTGCAGGTGGCACCGAGGCGCAGGACTGGGCTTCGATGCTGATGCGTATGTATCTGCGCTGGGCAGAATCGAACGGCTACAAGACCTCCATCCAAAACCTCCAGGACGGTGATGAGGCCGGCATCAAGACGGTCACCATCCAGGTGGAAGGACCGTATGCTTATGGCTACCTCAAGGGTGAGAACGGCGTGCATCGTCTGGTGCGCGTAAGCCCCTACAATGCACAAGGCAAGCGTATGACCTCCTTTGCGAGTGTGTTTGCCACTCCGCTGGTTGACGATTCCATTGAGGTGGAAATCGAGACAGCCCGTCTTTCGTGGGACTACTTCCGCAGTGGTGGTGCAGGAGGCCAGAACGTCAATAAGGTCAGTTCGGGTGTGCGTCTGCGCTATCAATACAAGGACCCGTACACGGGCGTTGAGGAGGAAATCCTCATTGAGAACACCGAGACTCGCGACCAACCCAAGAACAAGGAGAACGCACTGCGTCTGCTGCGCTCACAACTTTATGACCGCGAACTCCAGCACCGTATGGAGGAGCAGGCCAAGGTCGAAGCCGGCAAGAAGAAGATTGAATGGGGCAGCCAGATACGTTCCTATGTCTTCGACGACCGTCGTGTGAAGGATCACCGCACAGGTTATCAGACCAGCGATGTGACGGGAGTGATGGACGGCAAGATCGACGGTTTCATCAAAGCATGGCTGATGGGCGACCAGGAGGGTTAATCTCCTATCTCCCCCACTCTACCACAAAAACAATCAGCAGGACTGCCGAACAGTCCTGCTGATTGTTTAGTCGCATTATTTTGTTTGAGGGAAGAGGCTTCGTTCAACGTCATCCTCAACGAAAACCATATAGTGGCGGTATTTAGCAATCTTACAAAAAAAGAAAAATCTGCCAGCGTTGAACAAACAACAACTTACAGATTTTTCTTGTGCCCGGAACCGGGATCGAACCGGTATGGGTTTAACCCCACTGGTGTTTGAGACCAGCGCGTCTGCCAATTCCGCCATCCGGGCATGCAGCAAATGCGGCGCAAAAGTACAACAAAAATTGAAAAAGCGAAAAAGATTGCAAAAAAAATCATGCTCAACATCGTTTTTTTTGCATTTTGTTTGGTGTTGTGAAGAGCATTGCTTACTTTTGAAAGTTGAATAGAAAAATTTTATAGTCATTTTAAGTATTTAACCTTATCAAAACAAATCAAAATGAAAAAGTATTTTGCTGAAATGGTGGGAACCATGGTATTGGTTCTCATGGGCTGTGGAACAGCCGTCTTCGTAGGTTGTGCTGAGCCGGCAGGCGTTGCTGCCACCGCTCTGGCATTTGGTCTCTCTGTCGTTGCTATGGCTTACACCATCGGTGGCATTTCGGGTTGCCACATCAACCCCGCCATCACCTTGGGTGTTGCCCTCTCGGGACGCATGAGTTGGAAGGATGCATTTGGCTACTGGGTTGGTCAGTTCGTCGGTGGCATTATCGGTGCTGCTATCCTGTTGGCTTTCTGCAAAGCCGCTGGCGTAGATATGGGAGGTGCCAATGGCGTGGCTAATGCCGGAGGCGTATGGGGCGCTTGCCTCGTAGAGGTCGTTGCAACCTTCGTATTCGTATTGGTAGTATTGGGTACAACGGATGCCGAAAAGGGTGCTGGCAACTTCGCTGGCCTGGCCATCGGTCTTACCTTGGTGCTCGTTCACCTCGTATGCATCAACCTGACGGGAACTTCTGTCAACCCCGCCCGCAGTTTCGGTCCCGCCCTCTTCGTAGAAGGTGCCTTCAAGGATGTATGGGTATTCATTGCTGCTCCTCTGGTTGGTGCTGCTCTCTCGGCCCTCGTATGGAAAGGCCTGACTTGCAAATGCAACAAGTGTGAGAAGTAATCCCTTGAAACACTGAGAAGATTCTCATCGGAGGGACACCCGGATAGGCGTCCCTCCCTTTATTTTGAGACGAAGGACAAGACTCCAGGAAAAAAATGCTTTGCTGTGTGGATTCCAAATCCAGCGCCAAATGTGTTGCTTGTAGTCTGCGTCCTGAAATCTCTTTCGCCAATTCATCCTTTCTCAAAACAAGTGAATCGCCCCATGGACATCGCTACCCGACAATTTGTACTGGAACACAGAAATGACGACTTGCATCGGCTGCTGTTGCAGCAAGGGCAACGTCCCGGCATCGACATTCCTTGGGTTGTGACCCAGATTGAGGGATGGCGCACTGCCCGCGAAAAATTGCCCTCCTGGGCAGCCAACGATGCCATTGAGTATCCACCCCGCCTGGCAATGGAACAGTGCTCCAGTGAACTCACGGCCCGCTACAAGGCTTCTTTGGTAAGCGGCGAGCGGCTGACCGACCTCACAGGGGGCTTCGGAGTGGACTGTGCTTTCATGAGCGAATCTTTCAAGGAGGTGACTTATGTGGAAAGGAACGAGGCACTCTTTGCCGTTTCATCTGCCAACTTTATCAGTTTGGGACTCTCACAGATCGTCCCTGTACTGGGCGATGGGCGTGAGATACTCAATACATTGGAAGAGCAGCAATGGATTTACCTGGATCCAGCCCGAAGAAGCGCTGTCGGACGCAAAGTGGCAGCACTCTCCGACTGCGAACCCGATGTAACGGCAATGGAAAAAATGCTGCTCGCACATGCCCGACAAGTGATGGTGAAATGTTCACCGATGCTCGATATCAGTCTGGCCTGCGAACAGTTGCGAAGCGTGCGGGAGGTCCATGTGGTGGCAGTGCGAGGTGAATGCAAGGAATTGCTTTTCATCCTCGACCGGGAAACGGCAGAAAGCGACCAAATGGAGCCGATTCCAATAACCTGCATCGACCTCACGGAAGGACGTCCGTTCACCTTCACCCGAGAAGAGGAAGCCGACTGCCCCTGCACGTTTGGCGACGTGGGAAGATACCTCTACGAGCCTGGCGTGACCTTGATGAAAGCAGGTTGCTTCCGCCTCCCGACCATGCGCTACAACGTTGAAAAACTTCATCCCAACACTCACCTATACTCCTCAGACAAGCTGCAGGCGGAGTTCCCAGGACGAATCTTCAAGGTAAAAGAAGTCGTGGGCTTCAGCAAGAAGGAACTACGAATGCTGACAGGCGACTTGACGCGTGCCAACCTTGCTGTGCGCAATTTTCCACAAAGTGTAGAGAGTCTGCGGCAGAAACTGCACCTCGCCGAAGGTGGCGATGAGTATCTATTTGCCACCACCATAAAAAACAACGAACATCGGCTCATTCGTTGTGGAAAAGTGCAAAAACAGACTCTAGAATAACGTTTTTTCCAATTCGCGCGACCTCTTTCAAAAAAAAAGCGTATCTTTGCCAATTAGTTAAGAAAACGAAGGTAAAAAACATTCATCATTATGTCAGTTGCAATCAGACTCATTTCCAACACCTCCAAAAAGGATTTGAAGGATTTTATCTTGTTCAACTACAAACTGTACAAGGGCAACAAATATGCTGTTCCCGAAATGTACAGAGACCTGCTGAACACTTTTATGCCTCAAAATAACGGTGCCTACGACTTCTGCGAGGCCCAGTTTTTCATGGCTTACAAGGACGGCAAGGCCGTAGGCCGTGTGGCTGCCATCATCAACAAGCGAGCCAACGAAACATGGAAGACGAATACCGTACGGTTTGGTTGGATTGACTTTGTGGACGATGAAGAAGTGTCGGCTGCCTTGATAGCCGCTGTGGAGAAATGGGGACGCGAACGGGGCATGGACACTATAGAAGGTCCGCTCGGATTCACCGACTTTGACCGTGAAGGCATGCTCATTGATGGATTCGAGGAACTTGCTACCATGGCAACTCACTACAACTACCCCTATTATGTGACTCACATGGAGCATCTGGGGTTTGAGAAAGCCGTCGACTGGAAGCAGTTCAAGATTTTTGTACCCGAAAAGGTGCCTGAGAAAATGCAGCGCGTGTGTGACCTCGTTCAGCAGCGTTACCATCTGCGCGTCATGACCTATACCTCCGGCAAAAAACTCAAAAAGGAGCGCGGCAAGGAGATTTTCGCTCTCATGAACGAGGCCTATGCCCCGTTGCATGGCTATTCGGAACTTGGAGAACGGCAGATCAACCAATACATCGACACATACCTCGGCTTGGTAGACCTTCGTCTGGTACCTATGGTGCTGGATGAGCAGGACCGTCTAATTGGCGTGGGCATCATGATGCCCTCACTTTCGCGTGCTCTTCAGCGCTCGAAAGGTGCCCGCTTCCTATGGCAGTATCTGCCCCTCGTTTGGGCACTCTTCGTAAAGCATGAAATCAACACCGACCTACTGCTCGTTGCTGTACGTCCCGAGTACCAGGGCAAAGGTGTCAATGCCTTGCTCATAGCCCACATGGTGCCCGTTTATCAGGCATTGGGATTCAAGTATGCCGAAAGCAACCTTAATCTGGAAGACAACACCAAGGTGCAAAGCCAGTGGGATTACTTCGAGCATGTGAACCATAAGCGTAATCGTTCATGGACCAAAAAAATCAAAAATTAATATAAGAAACATATCCTTCACCCAATAATCGAATAAAGACATCGTGGCAGAAGAATCAGCGTTGAACACAGGCAACGAACAGGTTGAATATACAGACGACAACATCCGGCACCTCAGCGACATGGAACATGTTCGGCTGCGTCCCGGTATGTACATCGGCAAACTGGGCGACGGCTCACAAAGCGACGACGGCATTTATGTGCTGCTCAAGGAAATCATCGACAATAGCATTGATGAATTCAAGATGAATGCCGGCAAACGGATTGAGATAGACATCGAAGACAACCGTTCCGTGTCCGTGAGGGACTATGGTCGTGGCATTCCGCAAGGCAAACTCGTGGAAGCAGTGAGCATGCTCAACACCGGAGGTAAATACGACAGCAAGGCTTTCAAAAAGAGCGTTGGTCTGAATGGCGTGGGCGCAAAAGCCGTCAACGCACTGAGCCTCCATTTCTCGGCATCCAGTTACCGCGATGGCAAGGTTCGCACGGTTACTTTTGACCGCGGAATTCTGCAGAGCGACAACACAACCGACACAACCGACGAAAACGGCACTCAAATATGCTTTGAACCCGACCCCAACATATTCGTCGGTTATGCCTTCCAGGCTGCCATCGTGGAGAATATGCTGCGCAACTACACCTACCTCAACACTGGTCTGGCTATCATGTACAATGGTCGTCGCATCCTCTCACGCAATGGTCTGGCAGACTTGCTGAGCGACCGTATGACCTCCGAAGCCCTCTACCCCATCGTACACCTCAAGGGTGAAGACATCGAGATTGCCTTTACCCATACCAGTCAATACGGGGAAGAATACTACTCATTCGTCAACGGACAGCATACTACACAGGGGGGTACACATCAAAGTGCTTTCAAGGAGCACATTGCACGCACCATCAAGGAGTTCTACAATAAAAACCAAGAGTTTTCGGATATCCGTAACGGAATGGTTGCCGCTATCGCCATCAACGTCGAGGAACCCGTCTTCGAGAGCCAAACCAAGGTGAAACTCGGCTCCACGACCATGTCTCCAAATGGTGGTATAAGCCTCAACAAGTTTGTGGGCGACTTCATCAAGACCGAAGTGGACAACTACCTCCACAAGAATCCTGACACCGCTGACAGCATGCTTCAGAAAATACAGGACTCGGAGAAGGAACGCAAGGCCATCGCAGGTGTCACCAAACTTGCACGCGAACGTGCAAAAAAGGTGAACATGCACAACCGCAAACTGCGCGATTGCCGCATCCACTTGAACGATGCCAAGGGCGACTTGCGCGAGGAGAGCAGCATCTTCATCACCGAGGGCGACAGTGCCAGCGGCAGCATCACCAAGAGTCGCGATGTCAATACCCAAGCCGTTTTCAGCCTTCGAGGCAAACCTCTCAACTCGTTCGGCCTCACCAAGAAGATTGTCTACGAGAACGAGGAGTTCAACCTGCTCCAGGCTGCCTTGAACATCGAGGATGGACTGGACGGACTGCGCTACAACAAGGTCATTGTGGCTACCGATGCTGATGTGGACGGCATGCACATCCGCCTGCTCATGATCACCTTCTTCCTGCAGTTCTTCCCCGACCTCATCAAGAAAGGACACGTCTACATCCTCCAGACCCCCCTCTTCCGTGTGCGCAACAAGAAGAAAGCCATCAAGGGATATAAGCCTGAGGAGTTTCCCGAGGCAGATCCCAAGTCCGACTTCATCACCCTTTACTGCTACAGCGATGAAGAGCGTCAGGCAGCCATCGAACGCCTGCAAGGACCTACAATGGAAATCACCCGCTTCAAGGGACTGGGTGAAATCTCTCCCGACGAATTCCACCACTTCATTGACAAGAACATGCGTCTCGAACGCGTCAGCCTCAACAAGAATGACGCCGTAATGGGCCTGCTCGAATTCTATATGGGCAAGAACACCATGGAAAGGCAGAACTTCATCATCGACAACCTCGTGATTGAAGAGGACAAGCCCGAAGAAGAGATGGAGTAAAAACTTCGGAATGAAGGAGCCTCGGACTTACTGAAACAAACAAACCAACAAACAGAAAAACGATGAAAGCCATCTTTCCTGGAACCTTTGACCCGTTTACCGTGGGTCACAACGATATTGTGCGCCGTGCTCTTACCTTTACCGACGAAATCGTCATTGCCGTGGGTATCAATGAGCGCAAGCATACATTGGCAGAACTCGAAGACCGTCTTGAAGTGATACGCCGTGTTTTTGCCGACGAACCTCGAGTAAGCGTCGCCTCCTATGACGGGCTTACTGTGGACTACGCAAAGGAAGTGGGCGCCAATGCCATCATTCGTGGTGTGCGAAGCATCTCTGACTTTGAGTATGAACGGAACATGGCCGACATCAACCGCCACCTCACCGGCGTAGAAACCATCCTGTTGTTCAGCAGTCCTGAACTGGCTTACGTCAGCAGCAGTATGGTGCGCGAACTCATCCATCTTGGAAAACCTGTCGACGAATTCCTCCCGAAATGAACATGAAAAAACATCTCATTCTATTTGCCCTCGGTATGGGCATCCTCTTCACCATACAGGCTCAAGAGGCAGAGGTCAACTTCGGCAGTATGCGCAAATTGGTAATGACCGAAGGTGCCATCAGCGGTCTCTATGTCGAAGAGGTAGATGAAGAGAAAATCGTTGAAGCGGCTATCCGTGCCATGTTGAGCAAACTGGACCCGCACTCCACCTACAACGATGCCGAAGAAGTAAAAAAACTGAATGAGCCGCTACAAGGCAACTTTGAAGGTATCGGCGTACAATTCAATATTGCAGAAGACACATTGCTCGTCATCCAGACAGTATCTGGAGGCCCTTCGCAACGGGTTGGCATCCTGGCCGGAGACCGTATCGTCAGCGTCAACGATACTGCTATCGCCGGCGTGAAAATGGACCGCACAGAGATCATGAAAAGGCTGCGTGGCCCCAAGGGCACTCAGGTCGAACTGGGCGTTGTTCGACGCAGCACAGGAGAAAAATTGACATTCGTGGTCACACGCGACAAAATACCTGTCACGACCCTTGAGGCTTCATATATGGCTGCTCCTGGTATAGGATACATCCGTTTAGGCAGTTTCGGCCTGACTTCACACGACGAGGTAGCCGAAGCCATGGGCAAACTGCGTAAACAAGGTATGAAAGATCTCATCCTTGACTTGCAAGACAATGGAGGAGGTTATCTGCAGGCCGCCGTGGATATTGCCAATGAGTTCCTGGAGAAAGACCAACTGATTGTCTACACCGAAGGCCGTCGTGTACCTCGGCAGGACTTCCTGGCACCCGGTGGAGGCCAATTCCGCAAAGGCCGTTTGGTAGTGTTGGTGAACGAATACTCTGCCTCAGCATCGGAGATTGTAACAGGAGCCATACAGGACTGGGACCGCGGTTATGTCATCGGTCGACGCTCTTTCGGCAAAGGACTTGTGCAGCGTCCCGTCAACTTCCCCGATGGATCAATGATACGCCTCACAGTAGCCCACTATTACACCCCCAGTGGACGATGCGTCCAGAAGCCCTATGGAGAGGACACTGATTACCAAAAAGACCTTCTGAACCGTTATGAGCATGGCGAGATGATGAGTGCCGACAGCATCCAGTTCCCCGATTCTCTCAAGTACGCCACCCGAATCCTCGGACGCACCGTATATGGTGGAGGAGGCATCATGCCTGATGAGTTCATTCCCCTTGATACTGTATCCTACACCCGTTATCACCGTGAACTTGTTGCCAAAGGTGTCATCAACCAGGCAAACCTCTATTTCATCGACCAATACCGCGACGAATGGGAAAAACAATATCCTACATTTGCCAAATTTGAGAAGAAGTTTGAGGTTACTGATGAAATGCTGGATTATGTGCTCCGCAAGGCAGAAGAGGATAAAGTGACTTTCAACGAAGAAGCATATAATGCTTCCAAACCCCTGATGAAACTGCAACTGAAAGCTCTCATTGCCCGTGACCTATGGACCATGAGCGAATATTTCCAGATCATCAATGCCGGCAACAACGATAGTTACCAAGCAGCCCTGCGATACCTGGAAAA